>ENA-ORSK01000418-ORSK01000418.1-human-gut-metagenome-genome-assembly--contig:-NODE-418-length-44143-cov-4.925308_pt1 | contig 44143 bp, 36 predicted proteins | sample MGYA00242192_ERZ509159 | MGnify/ENA primary metagenome ERZ509159 (study PRJEB26280, sample SAMEA2338663) | human gut metagenome | biome: human gut; feature: human-associated habitat; material: faeces...
GAAGCGATAAGTTACTATGCTTACCAAGAAGACATACCTTGGCAATCACCGGAAAATATGATGATGGCCATGAAGCAATCTGGGGAACTTCTTGCTTGGATTGTGGATCTGTTCAAAAAAGACGGCAATAGGTTTATGATAGCTGATAGTGATCTTAATCCCTGTGAAAAACTTATCAGACACGGCGCTATAGCTGGAGTCGAAGAAGATTTTGTGCTGCCGTATCGTCTTCCTAAGCCTGTTGATATAAATGGTGACGTTCATACACATGTGTACATAGTAGGATCGGTGGACCTTCATCTGGCTATAAAGAGCAAGAACGTAATTCATCATTATGTCATAGATTGGAAATCAGGGAATAAGGTTTTTGATTCTAAGAAACTGGAGACAAATTTACAACATCCTATATATTCGTTTTACATCTATAGAAAATATGGTGGGGTTCTACCAGATATGAACATCTATTTCTTTACCAGGACCAGGCAGTACCAAAAGGTTAAAGTAGATGAAGATCGTAAAACAAAATCTATAGAGATGCTAAATGACACTTTATCTAAAATGTATGATTTTGAAGATAATAGTGTAAAATCATTTCAAGCGTACATCCAGGGAGCAGAAGGAGCCAGATATAGCAAGCGGCGTGCCACCCTAAGCCAGCCTGTTCCGCAAAACAAGCTACCCTGCCCGTCAGCACTGTGTTATTATTGTGACTTTGGATTACATAACAAAAACGAATGCCCTTTCTCTTCAGATTGGGATCCGTCTAAAAAGATAAAACGATGAAATACGAGGATGTTCAAAAGTTAAGAACAAAATACCGGCAAGATCCGGAAGTTATAAACTTGACATACATGAGAGACGTTGCTGTACGATGCGAGAATTTCAAGGAAGCGTTTGAGCTTCAGGAGAAGATGGAGGATATATGGTTCAACTATTTAAAAGGAGTCCAATGAAAGAAGATCTAATATGTGGAGTAGCGATCCTTTTGTATTTAGTTTTATTATACTTACTCACGACAGCTTTCATAAAAACAGGTAGAGCAGTAGATCGTTATAAGATGAAGAAGAAAACTGACAAAATCAAAGTCGGTCAAAGATACGAACATAAGAGCTACTTTAAGGATCCATTTGAAAGAGGCAAGCATGTGATTAAGATATTAGACATAAAAGAAGGGTACGCTCTATATGAGTACGAAGAAAAACCATATATACGTTCTTCTGTGAGTCTTGAAGATATTGTTAAAAAATACATTTTAATTACTGATGTTAAACACAAGTAAGTCATGAAAAAAGAAGTTACAATCAAGGAAGATATGGCTGCGTTTTATAAAAATGCAGGAAAGGAACTATGGATTTATAACGGACTTTTCAGAAACAAGGTATTGTCTATAAAAAAAGATAAAGCCATTATCATGTGTGAAACCAATGCTGAATATGCTGTACTGATAGAAGATAATCAGTTTATTACCGTAGCAAAAAACATGGATTATGATTACTGCTGCGCATTCACATTAGGTAATGCCGAGGCTTATGGAGATCGTATGGGCATATCGTGCAGTGTATGCTTGCTTGAAGATAACGAAGATAAAGCAAGGGAGATGTTGAAAGAGGCGATAATAGAACTTTCAAAAAATAATATAATAGATTGTGATGGGCTTTGAACTTAGACCTTACCAAAAAGAGGCAGTAGATGCCGGGCTTAAGTTTCTTACAGGAAGATCTAAGAAGCCTGGCATAATCGTAGCCCCATGCGGATGTGGAAAGAGCCTTCTGATATCCAAGATAGCACATGAAATAAATAGACCGACATTAGTATTACAGCCCTCAAAAGAGATTCTGGAGCAGAATTATGCGAAGGCTGTATCATTCGGCTCCGAACCTACTATATATTCTGCTTCATGTGGTATAAAGGAACTGTCGGCTATGACTTATGCAACATTAAAGAGCATAAAGAAAGATGTAGCGAGGTTGAAGGATATAGGGATAGATACCTTATTGATAGACGAATGTCATTCAGGATATTCTCCTGAAGAAGGTTCTGAATTTATGGAGTTTATGAACGGGTTTCCAGAGGCGAAGGTGCTGGGCTTCACCGCCACTCCCTGCCGCCTCCAAACCTACAGTTCCATGCTGGAAGGGAACTATAGCAAGCTCAATATGCTGACGAAAGACGAGCATAACTTCTTCAAGAAAATAGTTCATGTGACTCAAATACAAGAACTAACTTCTCAAGGGTTTTGGTGTCCACTTAAGTACGAACGATGGTCGTTTGATGAATCGGCTCTGATGTTAAACAGTACCGGAGCCGAATACACCAACGAATCTATTAAAGAAAGTATTGTACGAAACGGCTTAAACAACTCTATCTACAAGCGCCTTCTTCAACTTATGAACGAGCGTAAAGCCATTTTGGTTTGCATGGATTCTATCGAATCATGTAATATAATATCAGAGTTCATGAATGCCAGGATGGGAGCCATAACCGGTGTCGTAACATCGCTAACAACCAAAAAGAAAAGAGAGCAAATCATATCCGATTTCAAAGAAGGTAAGTTGAAGGTGGTTTTTAATTATTCAACGCTTGCTACCGGATTTGATTTTCCTGAACTTGATTGTGTGATGTTTGGTCGCCCAACTTTCTCATATTCAACGTATTACCAAATATTAGGCCGCGCCGTCCGCATCCATCCTGACAAGAAAGAGGCGCTGATAGTTGATTGCTGCGACAACATGAGGCGTTTCGGCCGGATAGAAGATTTAACGATCGAACAATTTCCTTCTAAGGGATGGTGTATGTTTGCCGGCGATCAACTTCTGTCCAATATAAGGATGGGTGATATTATTACCAAAGACGAGATCCTTCGCCGGGCAGCCTCGCTTAAATCTGTGAATGGAGATGGTAGGAGAGAAGACGATCTTGACAGCATAATAATGTGGTTTGGAAAATATGAAGGAATTAGATTCAAGGACATACCAGTGTCGTATTTTAGGTTCTTGGCTGAGAATATGGCAGTAAAACCAGGAGACAGGAAAGAAAAGATTATCGAATATTATAATAGAATAAAAGCATGAACAGCAAAAGACGTAAGAAAATAGAGGATATTATTTCCAATTTGGAAAAGCATAAAACAGATCTTGAGTTTATCAAATCAAAGCTGTCAGAGGTTAGGCATAATCTGGATTCAGCCAAGGATGATGTTGATATGATTTTAGACGAAGAGACGGAAGCAAGAGATAATATGCCGGAGTCGTTACAAGATACAGAAAGATATTATCAATCAGATGAGGCTGTAGCTAATATGGAGGCGGTTGTTGATGATATAGAAAGTATTGTAGGGGATTTAGAGAATGCGGTTTCAACCATTGATGATAAAATCAATGACATAGAAACTGGTATTATAGGGAATTTAGAGGCAGCCATAGGCGCATAACGTAAAAATATAATCATAAAATTTAACACAATATATTTGTATAGATATAATACGATACATATTTTTTGTATCGTATTATTTTTTATGTGTTATATTTTATGAAAACAAATGTTACAATGGTATCAAAAGACCGAGAATTATTTGGCGTAATAATTAAGCAGGACGCTAAAACTTCGTTTATGTCCTTAACAGACCTTCAGGAAGCCTATACGAAGAAGAGGGTTGAGATGGGGTGGAATGAAAAGAGAATAGAGAATATCCTATCTAATAAGGAGAGTGCGGAACGTGTTTACTATATCCTTGAAAAACAAGGATATAAGATAGAATCAGGATTTCCTGGTTTTATACAATCTGTTGAAAAAGAGTCACTTATAAAAGTGATGAAAAAAATGGGAGCTTATAAGACAATGGGTAGAGGAGAGAATAGGAGAACTATGTGTAATCCATATATATGGGTGCTTGTAGCTATGGAACTAAACCCTATGTTGTATGCTGAGGTTGTTACGTGGTTAACAGATAAGCTTATCTTAAACCGAATAGAGGCAGGTGATAAATACAATGTCTTGTCAAGAGCTATATCAAGATTTCCGGATGCCGATTACTCCAAGATGGCTAAAGGCTTAAATTGGATTGTATTTAATGAGCATGAAAGCATGATAAGAAATAGGGCTACACAGGAGCAGTTGAAAGAACTTGAAACCCTACAGTCTAATCTTGCATTCTGCATAGAGATGGGAACCATCTCTTCTTTCTCTAATTTAATGAACATGATGAGATCTATATATGTAAAGAAATGGGGAGAAGAGGCTGTAACTTCTAAAAACGTAAAATAATATGGGAGTAAAAGAAATAAGAGAACTACTTAGACTCTACAATCTCGAACATAGTGTCGTCCAGAACAAAAACTCTGGGCGGTATTCTATTATTCTCCATAACAACATCATAGGAACGAACGTAGATGGAGAGAAGGTAGTTGTGTTCAGAACCATTCCGGATGGAAGCAATACGTTCTCTATGGAGCGAAATAGATTCTATGAGGGGTTTGTAGAGGCTTTTGATGACGATAAGGCGATTGAAGCCGTAAAACAGTATTTTGAGAAAAACAGAAATGATAGGGTATAAGACGAAGATGGATTATATTACTATCGAAATGAGGTAAAACAACGATAAAGCAATGGAAAAGATGGATGATAATACTAAAAATATCCTTTATCCAAAAGGATCTATTTTTCGCATATTAAAAGATGATATAATCAGTGCCGAATTTAAAATCGTCAAAGGAGCTATAGCGGAGGCAGTATCAGACATAGAAGTAAATGATAAATATGCTGAGGTTTGTTGCAATGGGGAGACGTTCGTCATAGAAACGGATATTATGGATATTATTCTTACCAAAGACCCCATAGAAAACAAATCGGTGAAAAATGACATCATTGACGACAAACTACGATGGGATTTGCTTCCAATGGAAGAGATTGAGGATATTGTAAGAGTCTATCATGCTGGTGCAAAGAAGTACGGACCCAATAAATGGCAGAATCTTGACAACGGCTTTGAACGGTATCGCGCGGCAATGTTTAGACACCTGATAGAATACATGAAAGGAGAAAGAGTGGATTCTGATACAGGATGTTTTCATCTTGCACAATGTGCATGGAATTGTATAGCTATGCTGTGGTATGATAAGCACGGGAAAGGATTAATACCATTAAACAAGGAGGAAAAGAAATGACAATAGAACAACTAAATTATTTATTAAGAAAAGAGCTTTATGCTATAAAAAACCATAAAGACAATATTGATAGAATCAAAAAAGAATACTTTGATTCCAATTATGGGTTAAAAGAAGGAGATAAGATCCGTATTTTACACGAAACAGGAGATGAAATGATAGGCTTCTTGAAAAAAGTTGAAGTATGTGAAGACGGAGATCTGTACTTGACAATCCAAAAACAAAACGAAAAAGGTGACAGAGGCAGAGGGAAATGGAATATGTATCTATCATCAAAATTAATTAAAATAGAAAAATTATCAGATTAATAACGATATGATTAGAGCAAGATTTTACATTAAAAAATCCGACTGCGGTAACGACTACCGTCCAGTCAAATGGCCTATAAAATATCCATATTGGTGTAGTGCAGAATCCAGTAATTCATTTGTATTGGTAGCGTATGCTGAAGATGAAGACAGCATAAAGGAACTGTGGCCGGAGGCGTATGATATTAATGTCTTAGAGAAAGATACCGAAATTAGATTCACATTAAGATTTCCTAAGCCGGAATGGTATGAATTGCAAGAAGAGAGATCAGAAGAGTATGATAAATTATATGGTAAATTCGTATGGGTTACAGACATGTGTCTAAAAGATGGGAAAATAAGAAAGGTAAAAGCCAGAATAGAAGATTGTGGTGGTCTTTTATTAGCCGACACTCCTGGTCGTTACACCCCTTATCAGATAGGGGATTGTGCTTTTGAAAGCAAGGAAGAGGCTTTAAAATATGCAGAGGGACAGAGAACGGATTTAATTAAGTCTCTTAAGTTGCAAATACACGAACTTGAAAATCTAAAATTTGAATGCGATGATTAACTATGCAGCAAAAGCCAGAAAAGCTTATTTGATAAACAATTTCGATAAGATTCTTAACAGTCTCAACACGCTTCATTCAACGGTTGAGATCATGACGTTGTTCGTAAACGACCAGGCTTATAATTACATTCTTAAGCTGAAGGGAGTTGTTAAAGGCGGTCCTATGTACAGACATAATGTTAAGCGTTTTTTAAATGAGATGGACAAAGAGATAAAAAGATACAATGCCTCTATCTACTACATAAACAAAGAACGTAGTGAGGTTATTGCTGATATAACACAGGTTATGGAAGACTGTCTCATGCCATACATAGACGACCTGGCCTACGCCATCAAGTCTGGCGTGTCGTCGAAGGGTCTGTCGGAGGAGCGCACGGAGGTGGCGGTCCTGGCTCTCGTTATTTCCAGCCTGGCTACTACCTCTGGCAGACTTATCTCTGACGGGTATAAGATCATGAAGGAAATGGGTGGAGGACAAGGTGGTAATCCATTTACGTTTATGAGCATCGATAAAATAAGAAGGTTGTCTGTTTCGTTGTCAGATATTATCACCGGCGGTGAGGTTCCTATTACGAAAGAGGAAGCAGATAAGGTAGCTTCAGCAATGGATGTTTTTATTGAAAAAATGTCTGATTCGTATATTGTCGATAAGGTGATTAGCATTCTGGAAGAAGCCGAATCTAAAAAAAAGGAGGTATCATGAATTGCATAGATGGATATGTTGAGGAAGTTCTTTCTGAGCCGTATTACGATGATTACGGCTCAGGGATTTTTAGGTGGTGGGTAAGAGTGTCTTACGTTAGTGAAGGCTGTGGCGCCATCACCACCTTAATGTTTGATGCTAAAGAAGAGGCGGAAGCAGTGAAGCCGGGTTATAAATTTTTATGCTAAAAAAATATGAAAGATGATTTAAAACTCGCATGTCCTAAATGTGGAGCATATCACAATCCCAACTCTATACATTCGATGGATGCCTCAGATTTTATAGAAGGGAATATTAGGACCATCATGGAAGAGCGTGGGTGGTGCTTTCAGTGTGCCTGCTGGCAAAATATATACAACGTACACAAAGACGATCCAGGGTGGATTAGAATAGATGGCGTAAGCTGGGTTCTTAAACCTATGGTGGAAAACGTGCCAAGAGGATGGAATATCCTTGGATGTGGTGGAAGAAAAATGTATGTCAATATCGAAGGAAAAGGCATTGTTGCATCAAACAATTGCTGGTGTCAAGGTGATGTTTTGGATGCATTTAAGGAACTGATACCGGACAATGCTACTTGGGCTACGAAGGAGGAATTTGACAAAGCTCCTGTAGTAGGATATATTGTAGAAGGTATTGGTTTAGTTTTCACAGATAGGGAAGGTCATGAAGTTAATGCTTAGAAACTTGTTTCATATTCCTCTTAGAATAGTTGAAAGAAAATTAACTAATGGGGAGGTAGAATATTGGTGCCAATATCAAAACATTTTTGGGAAATGGAAAAACAGGATAAAATACGATATGTTTGGCATGGCGTGTTATGCTGTTTTTTATTCATTCGAAGATGTGTATGAATTTAATTATGGTAAGAAAGAAGAAGAAAAGGTAAAGGTAGTGGACTCTTGTTACAAGAAAAGATGGTAACTGTAACAATCCCCAGCCATACAATAGGTGTACGGTTGGGGATTGTTGTAATATATGATTGATAACCGTCTTATCTTATACTAATACATTTTAGTACTATTTTTATATCTTTTATTATAATTCCACATAGGTATCAATAGGGACAAAGCTGCCAATTGTACTTATCTTATATATTGAATGAATAAGGTGAGTACTTGGACTTAATTTCAGTTGAGGTACTTGATTGGATCCTTTTGTAATAAAGAAATAATAAAAAAACGTCTCCAATCGTAAACTGTAATATAATATCACCTGTTACCTGTCCTTCATTAAAGTAAGCCTGGATATATTGTCCAGAATTTGATATCGTACAACTTATAGGATTACCGCCCATCGTACATACCTTGCTATTATTAATTTCATCTAAAACATAGGAAGCCGCCATAGTTGCTCCATTAGATCGGTATCTACAACCAAGAATAGGTACAGGATTTCGCCATGTGGTTGTAGGGGCCGAAATCGAACAAGCAAAAACAGGGATCTTGACTCCGGCAACTGTCTTAATATTTTCAAATCTTCTTCTCATAATTTTATAAAATTAATTCAGTAAAAGGGCGGACATAATGTGAACTACCCCTTGAACCTGTATCCAAATGATCTCCTTGGATGTTTATATCATAATACCACGAATAGGAAAATTTTGTATTTCGAGTGGATGTCCACATTCTATTACTCATTATCGTACCTCCTACCATTAAAAGGCATTCGTTTATTTCATTCGCATACAATGATATCAAAAAAAACTCTCCGGCGCCACCTACATATCCATTTTGACCATTTTTAAATAAATAGCTATTAGCTTTATTAAAAGCGTAATCTGTATTACTGGTATCATATTCAAGATACGCATTCTGATTTTCACGCCCCCAATAATCCTTTTTAATAGTTCCCATATTAGAACTATCTTGTGCAAATATATTGTCTATTTCTCCATCCTTACCCCAACGAAATGTGCCAATATATTCGGTGGCTATAACAAAACACACTTTATCTACAAGAGCTATTCCATTGCATAGATCATTGGAATATCCTTTATTAGACCAATTTTCTTTCGCATATAATCCTCCGTCTACATGTTGGATATATATGCCTTTATTGATTATAAGCGAGGGATTTACCCCCCATCCCTATTTGAAATCTTCGTCTCATGATTTTTGTTTGCAAGATAGCAATAATTGACAACATAAAAGAAACCGGTTCCCTATCATCTCTGACCGAGAACCGGTAAGAAAACAATTTCAGAAAAAATTTAACCCACATAGTCTTTCAAGTAAGAACAAAAAACGTACAATCTACTCTTTGACGATGCTAATATAACATATTGGAATCATACAAAAAACAATGCAAGTCCGATATTCTTCGTCTATTTGTAACTAACATCATCGTCTCCTTCCGAATCAGGAGTGGCGCCGATGAAGAACATCATTGACTTGTTGTTTGTCTGCTGCCACCAATTATAGGCGCGCGCTATGTCTTCCGGCGTCTTGATGTTATACCATTGTTTGATAAACGTCTGTTTGGCGAGTTGCCTAAATAACTTAGACTCTCCTTTGTATGTGCCGGATGTTACTTTATCAAGTGAGTAATTCCTAAGATCAGTAAGATCCTTCAACTTCCGCCCCATGACAAACGGGTCGTTAATGATATCTACAACGTTAAGCTCCATAATAAACGGCATCTGTGAAGCTATTTCGTTTATGGTTCTGAATCCGACATAGGATCCAAATTGAGTAAGCCAACTTTCTTCGTTTTCATCATCATCACGCCATCCGGCAAGAAGCATGGATACGGCTTGCATGATAAGGAACGTGCCGGCATAGACACTGAGACGTTTTATATTGGTTTTCTCTACCTCATTCATATTATCTTTATTTTCGTTCCAGGCATCTATGATGTTTTTCATACCAGACTCGGAAGCTAAGCTAAATGTTTTGGCTATCATATTCTTTAACGTAATTGACAACCCTTCCTCTTCTTGCATTGTTTGGAAATTGAAGCCACGTCTTTTCCACAGGCGTTGAGCCGCCAGCACCAACCATCCTCGGTGGGCGGTCATGAACCTGGCTATCCAGTTGCGCGATGCGGCAGTTCGGTTTTCTTCATTCAAAGATCCGTTACATATCTGCGACAAGCTACGGACTTGATTCCTGGTTATAGCCATCTGGGTTTCAACTTCCTCAACAGTAACACCCGATCCCGGCTTTACAACCACCTTTCCATCCACGACGTCTACCATACTCCATAAAGTACGATCTTTTAATGCGTTCCATTCTCTTTTTATGGTACTCTGTTCTTTATTGCGTTCTTTTTCCATCTTGAAATCTTGGAACGTGTAGAACCGGCCTTTGTAATAACGAACATTGTCCATAGTAGCAATCATAACCTGCGGATCAAGAGGGTAGTTCAGGATTTCCATAAAAGCATACATAGGCGAACGCATTAAGGTCCTGGCCGCTCTATTGTATCCGGCACCATACATACGATTTCGGATATTGAATATCCCCATTCTCTCACCTATGACATATAATTTGCTTTTCCTATCTATGTCTCCGGTTTCTGCTATACAAGATGGCGCAAGACGTGAAAACTCAGCCGATGCGTATTTAAGGGAGTCTTTGCTTATATACTGTCCTACGGCAGATTCCATGATGAGGTTGATATGACCTGTCAGGGCGCCGGTAGCTGCCACAAACGGAGACAGTGCCAAGTTCATGACCGACATAAACCTTTCAACAGCCATCATAATTCTTGTAAGGTCTACCGTATATCCTCCGATGTTCACCGTAAGTTTTTTGGTGTTCATCCTAATGCCATAATAATGATCGTTGAAGAAGTCCCTAAACATCTGATATGCTTGGGTTGCTTCAGCCTTCTTACCGCCCTCAAATTGTTTGTTCAGCAACATCTGCTCCAGTCCTTGGGCAAGCTCTATAGACTTCTGCTTTTCGTTGTATAACGATGACTGCATCATAAGCATCGAATAAGAGTAGCCAAAATCGTGAGATACATCATCTTGGTTCTCCAATTCATATATGTAGTATTTAGGTATAGACCTAAGTCTGTCTTCCGGGTCATACACTTCCCCTTGCCTGGTTTTACCGTATAGAGAATCGTCTACTCTGTCCAGGCACAGATCTGATACAAAATTACGAACCGTATTTTTGAAGTTAATACCCAATCCTTCTACACGTTCTATGTCTTGTTTTGATATCTGTGGAATAGCATATAGGTTCGGGCTCTGCTCTTTGTATAGATCAAGTGATTGTCTTTTTATTTCCTTGAGTTTTTGAATCATATTCCACTGCTCTACGTTTTTAGTAGCAACTTCATTACCGTCAGCATCATACTTGATACCAAAGTCATTGAAATACGATTCATCACGATACAGGCTTTTCTTAGGCATGCGATGACCATACCCATGATCTTTTACATAATCAGGATTACGGCCGCTATTTTCGGCTTCAGATTCAGCCACCCATGCCCTTGCAGGATCGAAAGACAGGTACGATATGTCCATGCCATAATCTTGGGTGGATGTACCGTTTTGTACGTCCTTAACCATCTGCGCCACATCTATCTCACCTCGACCTATTTTGTCGATCATGGCCGCATATCCGGTAGGCGCCATGCGTTTATAGTACGAAAAGACCTGGCTCCTGGCAAATTCATTAACAATAGCATTGGTCTCTTCTATGCCCTCTTCTCTTGTATTATTTAAAAACAAGCTGGCCATCTTAGCATTAACAGCATTCCTGAAATCTCTACCGTCTAATTCTTTGCTTATACCAAGCTTTTCTGACAGGTAGTTGGTTTCAGATACGGTAAACAGATATCGGTTATCAGCAGCCTTAAACAGCTTATCCCTTAAAGCCTGAATCCTTCTTGCTTTCTTCGCCGTAGTATGACGTTGTACGAACTTCCATTCCACTTCCTTGGAGTCAGCAAGAGCATTTAAATAAGACTGATTTACTTCGTTTTCAGCCTTACTGCTTTTAGTAAGGTACTTATCAATATCTTCAAGACCCACCATCTTAGCATAATCTATCAAAATAGCGTAATCGGCTTCAATAGCTTCAGATGCGGCCCTAAAAGCATCTCTTTCAGATGAGGTAAATGTCGCTTCGTTAATCTCTCCGATATCAGCCACATCGCGATTGTTTCCAATTATTTCCTTGATAATGGCCTTATTTTTTTCTATATCTTTTACAATCGAATCCACGTCAGTCGCATCTCTATCACTTGTCGTAGAACTAATGATATCATGCGCCATTTTAAGATACGAAGCCTTGTTATTTGATTCGGTACGTGCCGACTGTTCTGATTCTACGTCATTCCAAAACCGATCGTTGAATGACAGGTGACCCCCCAACATAAGCGTCTTCAGCGCAGCTTCTCCTCCAGACTCGCTCTGAATCGTTCTTAATTTTTGCAAAAACGATTCTGATACGGCATTAGTGACATTATTTGATTCCTTTCTCCAAACTTCATTTATGGCCTGTATTTCTTTGGCCATCTTAAGTTGGTCGCCGGTTTTTTCCACTCTCCTGGTTCCTACATATATGTATTCTGAAGCTGCTTCTTTACGTTGTTTACGAAGCAGTCCTTCTTCTTCGTAATTGCTGCTTTTAAAATAGGAGGCCTCATCAAAATTACCACCGCTATCAATAAAAGGCTGCCTCAATATCCGTTTTTGCCTGGATAGAGCATTAAGGTATTCTTTGGTTGTTTGAGAAACTGGATGCCCTAATTCTTCTTCAGCCTTTTTGTATATGGATTCCATTCTTGTGGCATAACTTTCACTAAATTCCAGTTCCGAATTTTCAGCATCCCACTTTTCCATCTGTTCCGTATAGATCTTTTCCTGCTCGATGGTAAAAATATCGGTATTAACTCTATCAGACGATGGTTTGAATTTAGCGTTTTCAGTAACCGTATTTCCATCCTTGTCAACTACTTCTCTTTTAAATACGTAATTACGGTTATTGTCAACCACATCATTGATTTCTTCTTCTGATATCTCTATGTTCATGGCAGTCGCAAACGCTCGCATCTGCGCCAGCTTCTTATTACGATCGTATTTAGCCATATCAAGAGCACTACGAAGGTAATTAGAAGTTTTGCCGTCTACTTTCTGAAGCAGTTTTTCAAATTCAGATTTGTTAAAACCATGCTTTTTAGCATATGCCAGGAAGTCGGATATGGCGGGCTGGGCATTCACCATCGCATTGTAATTGTCTTTGGCAATCATAGCTCCAAGAGCGTTATTGAACGGACTGGAAGAATGCTCTAATATACCAAACCACCTACTTATCCAAGAAACATCATGTTGAACTTTGTCAAAAAATTCTTTTACTCTCTTTACCTTATCTGCCGGCACATGAAGTTCGTTCATTAACTTATCAAGCAACGTACTTTCATCAAGGTCTTGTACTGATTTAATATCAGACTGAATACCATTGATGTCGGCAATGACGGTATTGATCCTATTTGTATAATCCTGCTTTTCACGTTCATCAAATTCGGTACTTCTGTTACGGATATATCCTCGAAGATCGTTCATGATCGGAAGAACCTGATTGTTGATAATATCTACGTTCTTTCGATCATTGGTATTGAAGTGAAGCTTGCCGTCTTTGGTATCACCATGAAGGATGGTGTTCACCACATTACTTAAGTATCTGACCTGAGCTTCGGCTGTGGAGATCATGCTGTTCATGGCAGCCGCCATCTCATTCTTGTCTATTTCGGTCTCTACCTTATTTATCTTATCTTCTATGATCTTAAGCTGAGCAAGGGTCATAGACGTAGTTACAGCCCTATCAGAGCTTATCTGACGTAAGTCTCTTAATGTTTTTCTTAGTGATCTGATCTTGGACTCAAGAAACTTGTTCTTGTTCATAGAAGAAAGAGAGTATAATGTAAAGTCATTATCCTTTAACAGAGAGGTGTCAAATCCTTTATCTATGTCAGTAATGGCAAGATCACGAATGTTTTTAATAACGTTATTCAAATCCTGTCTTTGGGTTGATAAAGCTGATTTAAGCCAGCTTACGATTCCATAGAAAAGCTGCCGGACGCGCCCCAGGAAGGAGGTGGGCTCTACCGGAGCCTGTGCTGTGCCGGTCTGCATCTCCCTGGCAAGGATCTTTCCAAGAATTTCTCTCCTAACGGCATTATCAAGCTCAGCTCCTTCATATACTTTACCGTATGTATTATAATACTGACCTGCATACTGGTTCCACTCTTCCGTACCTTCTACATCTTGCAGAACAGCCTCAACAGCATTCTGATCTCTGTATGCCTCTACAAGGAAGTGGGCTGTTTCTTCTACTAAATCAGATAAAGTAGCATCTTCACCAACTGCTATTACGTTATTGGCAATATCCGCCAATGCCTTAGCAGAAGGCTCGTGCCCGTATTTGGTTTGGTACTTCTCTATATAATCGGTCATACCTATGACGCTAACGCCAAGAGTTTTCAGTATCTCGACAATAGAATTTCGTTGGTCACGTTCCTGCCTGCTATAATCTGATACGATCTTAGCTTTAGTATCAGCATAAAGATCGTTGTCTTCTAATATGAATGAAACTACAAGCGCATCAAAATGATCGTACTTGGCGTCCAATTCATTGTATCTTCCTGACTTAAGATCGTTCTTTATCTGCTCCCTGCTAACCCTTTCCGTTCCTCCGGTGGCGAGTCTCATAGTTACCTTACTGTTATCCAACGAGCTTATGGTTATCATACCTTGGTCGTTCATGGAAACATCAGAACCAAAATGATTACGGAGATCGGTATAAGCTAAGGCTGAATTGAAAAGTCTAATTTGTCCTGCATGTCCTTCTCCTGTAAGATAATAGCTTCTTGTTTCCGGATCGAATATCTTGGATCCTGACAAAAGACCTTTCTTTATAAGGTAGTTTATTATCCCACCTTTTGTTGATAAAGAAGTGGAAGCAGAGGCGGTCATGACCGGTATAAAAGATTTGGGATTATTAAGAACATACTTTCCAGCTTTGTAAGTAATGTCTGCCACTCCATCCACGGTAGATTCTTGAACGATGCCGGATAAGAACCCTATTCTGATATCATTCCCGCCAGAGCGAAGAGCTTCTCCGTAATCTTCAAATAATTGACTACGATCGTTCATAAAAAACAAACGAGGCTCTCCGGTCTGATACGTTACACCCACAGGATTAGAATCTGTTTCTGGTAACTCCTCTGGGCTAAATATCTTAAGACCGTCTTTTATAACCATATAATTAACACCCTTATCCTGTACCATAGATACGGGAGTGAAGTCCGAAGATATAGCATCTTGTAGATACTGCCCGGCGTCTATTCCCGGTCCTTCCGGCACGGAGATACTTGACGGAACCATAGCATCCACCAACATAATATTATCACCCAGATCTTGGCTATAAAATCCAAAGCCTGATTCTTGAATCCCATAAGGTGCATCTGATTTCGACACAAGAATAGGGTTGCTCATCTTAGAAGCCTTATCCAGCACCCTTTCTCTATAGGTCTCTGGAATAAGGCCGATGTTAGATTTTACCTTATTGTAAGCCTGTTTGTTGATAGGCACATTCCTTCTCCAGTCACCAAAAGCCTTTAAGAACTTATTAGAAAATACGGTTTTAAAAACAGTAGTAGCCCGTTCCCTATTCTCCATAAGAGGAATAGATGCTATCTTATCGAATAACATAGACCTGTCCCCTGATCTGGTAGAGACAGAAACAACTTTCTTTTTATTATCTCTTTTAATAATACACGTTGATACCACGTTATTAAAATTTTAAATTTTATTAATTAAATTCACATTCGTATTACAAAATGCTTACTCTAACAGGGTTAAACGCAAACCCACTATCGATTATCTTACTTACATAAGAATCACCGAATACTTTCCTGCCTATCCCTATTGCTCCATTGATGTCAGCATTTAACAACTTACCAATAGAGCTTTGGAATAATCCACGTTTCTTTCTTTTGCCTAAGTAAACATCATGCTTCCCTAATTTCTCAAAAGCTAAATGATCAACTTTTGAAGTATAGGATTCTTCATGAATATGAAAGCTTATTCCAACCAACTTACATTTATAGGATATTTTATCTATAAGTCTTGAAAAAGGAACCTCAACAAACTTTTGATTAGTCCTCTTTCCAAGACTAATCTCTTGCTTCCATCCTTTGTTCAATCCTATTACAATACTACCAATATTGTTATTAATACAATAGTTGACAATATATCGACTAACCTTATGGATATAATCTTCTATCCAAAAATTCCTATAATTGTTTAGTTGTCTAATTCTTTTAGAAGTTCCTACGTCTCCAACATAAGACATCAACTTAGCTTTCTTCTTATTGTACCATTGATTAAATGATTTCATAATCCGTCCGTTTACAATGAAAGGGATTAGTCCTACATTGCTAATACATGAACATAAATTATTCAATCCTAAATCAATCGAAAGAACATTATCCCTATCAAGATTTATATTCTGTTCTTTCTTTTCATAAATCATTTCCACTACGTAGCATATAGCTTGTGGTATGATTCTAACTTGACATAGTTTACTATCTCCTATTTTAGTTTTAATTGGTTGAATTATATTTTTAACGAAATGAATATATCCATCTTTGATCCTGCAAGCATTTGTTGCGAACACAACCATATTTTGCCTTTTATCCTTCTTGTATGAAGGCAATTTAGGCTTTGAGTTAAATTTAGAGGGGTTATTTTTAAATTCCTTCTTTGATCTCATCCAAGATTTTACCGCACAAAATACTTGAGCAACAACCTGTTGAGAAACAGCAGAAGGCAAATTCCTGAAATCAAACTGATTTTCTCTTCCTAACTTAGTCGAAAATTCATATTCTTTCAGATAGTTACCAGAGAAAATACCTTGTCTGACGTTGTAAAGAACATAGTTGTACAACAAACCGGATTTGAGGCATATATCCTCAAACCGGCTGTCTTTAACTATATGTCTTTCAACTAATCTCATTTGAATGATTTATGATATAAATTATAATTTGTTATGTTGCAAAGATAGCCAAAAATCAAGCATATCATAAAAAATTAAGCCATCTAACTTCTCAGTCTGATGGCTTAAAAACAATATGGAAAAAAATTATAATCTGACGTAAATCGTCAAGTTACGCTTATGCATTGTATTTGTACCCATCTCTGTGAATAAACCTTCCCGATTCAAAACGTTCAATATCTTCAGGGCAAATAGGGCCCGAATCTTCTCTCCTGGCTTCAAACCAAAGCCCTGGCTTGCGAAGTCGGCAAGTTATGATATAATTGAAGCAATTGTGTGTAAAATGGAAAACAGATCCTACAGGGAAATATCTATCAGCTTGAAATACGATTCTTTTTCGCTTGGTATCAAATGTGATATCTCCTACTACCTTAGCCACGTAATAGCTTCTGCCATTTAACGTTTCATCTGTCTGCGGTATCCAATAATAACCTTTTGCCATGCCACAAATATATGAAAAAGTCGGATAACTTACGTACCCGACTTCATTATTTGTTTAAACAGACCAATTCCGTCTATTATAATATGACCGCTTCGCATACGACCATTATTAAGATTGTAAAGGAAATTAAAACCACTTTCTTTTTCTTGTCTTTCAAAAGAACTGATATCCTTTCCTCTACGGGCTCTTTCAAAAGCTTTATTGAACAACTTGCCTCTAAAGGTCTTGACGAGGATCTTGGTAGCGTTATTGCCGGCTCTTACCATTGCTTTCCTTGCCCGGTCCTCCGAGACAAAACTGCTTCGGAAAACATACGATGCTGCTGTTTGTATGTCCTGCTTGGTAATCATATGATAAACATTTCTTTCAAGATACTATTTTTTATACTATATATCAATTTCATCTCATCTCTATCATATACGTCAAAAAAAGATTCACTTGGGTCCTTTGGATTTGCGTTCAATTGAATTATGCAATTACCAGTATAAACCTTAAGCCTATAATTATCGGAGTATATATCCTGCATGGTCTCAAATGTCTCAATTAAATTTTCAACAAGAACTCTGTTAAATGAAAAAGATTCTTTGCCATCACCTTTAAATGTGATATGATCTAAATTCTTGTTGTCAAATTCGTACTCTAACTGATTGCCGTCCATCATATCATAAAAGATTGACTTTTTGATTCTAAATCCCATATTATTTTGTTTTTAGTTAATATAAATCTTCTGAATACAATTGTTCTCTAATGGCATTCCTATCTACTACCATTTCTTGATTATTGTTTCTAACAAGTTCAGATGCTTCCTCTCTTGTTAAAAACCGATTCTTGCTTGTCAAAAATCCTTGAATACTACGGTTTTTATGAGCATTACTTCACTGCTGTAAAGTTCTTTGCTTTTCGTCGTAGCTGATAGACCAACGTGTTTGGTCCCAGCATCAACGCCTAACACAATTTCTTGTTTGTAATCAGATGTGACGTACGTTAATTTGATGGTAAACGGACATAAGCTCACAACAACTGCCTTGTTTTCTTTAAGCAGTCGTCTTACCTATGATGCCTTGTTGTAGGCATCATAGGTTTACCATTTATGTCTTGTACGTACACCATACTTACAAACGTTTTTAATGTTTATTCAACATAAGTCAGGAATATTTCATCCTGTTAGTACCCATCGCCAATGTTATTTAAGGTTTTTAGTAAGCAACACTGTTCCTCAAATACCAGAACTGTTTAATCACTTACCTTAGAGCTACAGACTTGGGTAAACATCCGTAGGTAACTATATATTCTTAAATAACGTAGCCTTCGTTTCAAGGCTTAGGCTAATATCCGGACCATTTATGGTACATTAAAACCTTATAATAAAATTATATTGTTTTAATGTTATTTCGGATATACTCATCCCGCAATCTCCCAGTCATTAGACATAATATCATGTTCGGTTGGATTCCAATTTGATGCTACTTTTTGACCTGTATCTACCATCAATATATTTACGTCAGATTCTGCAATAAACATACAGATATACTTTTTACCCCAATCGATTCTTTTTATCTTACGACCTAATTTAAGCCGTTCTAAAGCCTGTTCGAATGTCATGCCACGACGAGGCAGTTTGAGATACTTTTTAAGTCTGTCGGCAGCTTCATTTGGTGTATGGCCATCGTATCCGAAAGCGGTTTCTCTTTCAGGAACATCAAACAAATCCCAGTATTTGCTTTCATAGTGATTAGATACCTGACCGGTAGGTAGGATCGCCATCACAATAAACCAATCATCAGAACCGAAGCATTTTTCTCCGTCGCTGTGTCTCCTTGATTTGCAAACTTCAACCTGTCCGCTTCTGGCTAATAGATTAAAGAAGGCAGCGTTATACAACATGCGATACCGATACAATTCATTGAAAGTGTGGTATCCATCAGAAACCTCTCCCATGTCTCCAGGTTCTGCTTTAGGTTCAGGATGATTCGGATAGCAGTAGTCCACTGATGCTTCTAACACTGACTTTACGTGTTCTATTATCCTCGCAACATCATCATGTTTAAAAAAATGCTTAAATCTTTCAACGAATTTAATATCTTCGTTGATTGCTGATTCGAACTCTTCTTTTGTCATTACCCTGACTAAATCTTTTAATTCCATTATTTGTAATATTTTAGTTGTTCTGAAATCCTATATTTACTTACATCATCGCATAAGTTACACCCTCCCGTACATCCACAAACCGAACAATACGAGTCTCTTTCTGCCTTCGATTTAGATTGGAAATCCCTTGCGGCTTTAATCCAGGTAGGAGAAACTATCTTACCAGAGAAAGAAGGTACGTTTAAAAGTAGTGTTTTCATGATTTCGCTGAAACATTCATATAACATGGTACATCTACCACATCTCTTCTACGAAGTCCCTTATCAAAATAGGAAACCATATAAGTATTTTTACCTTCGTGATCAGGTCTGGGATCGAAACATTCAAAAACGAATCTTGTTACACCTTCCAAATGACCAAGCATGAAGACAAATTCGCCACCATATCTTTTATTAGCCAATTCTTCTACAGTCATAATCTGTCCCCTCCTAATCCTGAATTGATGCTAACATACTTAACACGGACATCATTTCCACGTCCAAGCTGACCCCAGCCGGGAGATGGCGTTCCCTTAGCCGGAGCAGGGACAGCCCTAAGCCGAGACCAGTCCTGCTTTTGCCTCATGGCTTCAGCCTCTTTGTAATACCGGTTACACAGTTCTTGATCTTCGTAACCAACGTAATCTTCCTTATTTTCCATATAGAATACTTTTTCAACAAAAGTACGACATTCATGAATTAATTAGATTTAAAATAAAACAATATGAATTAAAATAAAAACCCGATACGTTAAAATCGCATCGGGCCTGGTTTTGAAAAAAATAGGTTCATATCTTTGGTAAAGATTCGAGCCAATTTTTAACATCTTTATATTTAGGGTCTTTATCTATTCTATCTTTCAGTTCATGCAATGCCGTGTCCATAACCGTATTCGGTACGCCAATCAACTCTCCTATTAAATACAATATAGTATTTAATTGTTAAACATACGTGCATGAAGCACGTAACAAAGTTCATGATTGTAAGGTGGAATATAGGTGTGTTTATTTCTTATAGAAGAGAAATATTTTCAGCAAAAACAGAAACAAAAAAAGGTAGTGTTTTTTATTCTTTCAAAACACCACCTGTAAATAAACTTAAGCAAACTTGCCATATTTTAGAAACACATTTTTGAGTTTTCCTTTTATACCATTTAAGGTCACTTCATATCCGGAGCCTGTCATGTATATGGTTTGTTGATTGATTCTATCACCAGAATACTTATCTATGAAATAAGACCTATACACTCCATACCCTTTAACTACAACATTGCTATATAGCTCCCATTTGCCAAGACCGTTCCTAAACATGAATTTAGCTTCTTCAAGGAATGAGCGAAGATTCTTTTCAGCAATAATAACACCATTTTGCTCTAACTTCTTTGCAATATCACGAATCAGCCACATATTGTTATGGTCTACTTTCCTAAAAGACTCGGCAAATTCTACATCGGGCTTGTGTTCTTCTATTGTTTTCAAAGCTTGTTGCTTCTCTGCCTCTGCCTGCGACTTTTCGGCTATAGCTTTTTGAGCAGCTTCATATTGATCAGCCCAGGCTCTTGCTGCATCTGCCGGATTAGAAAAGTCAGGGACCAAAATTCCCTTTCCACCGGAACTTGTTTTATATTCTCCTGTTTTACGAATAGAAGGAAGAACCTCAGATGTTACCCATTTCTTAAATCTCTTAGCAGACTCTAATTTTGAAGATAATATAAGAGAATATAAACCAGATTCATTAATTATTCTTATACTATCTATATATCTGGTTTTCAATATAGATCGTTTTACGCCCCATTGATTATCAGATACTTGAAAAAGCATAGAATCATCATCATCTACATGTCTTTTTACCGCATCTTTAGCATTTATATATCCAAGAGATTTAGCCACATCTGACGCCACAAACCAAACATCTCCTTTTGGATCTACAATAATTCTAAGCTCTCCAAAATCCGAACTTTCAAAAACAGAAACTTTATCCATGATAAAAAAAATAGGCCCAAAAGAGAATGTCAGATCCCACTATGACAAACCCTAATGAGCCAAAAATATCTTTCAACATCAAACAACCAGAGGTGGGATCTCGTTGTTCATTGTTTCTGGAGCAAAGATAGGAACAGGATTTTAAATAGCAAATATTTTAATACTTTTTAAATCAAACCAGGGCCCGCATCACTGCGAGCCCTGATCTACACTAATCTAAACTAATACCATGAAAAACTTAAATCTAAAAACTAAAGAACACACAAATGTAGGAAAATGTATGCTTTTCACAAAGAATCCGTATCCTGTCCTTTGGTATGGTTAAGTACATGGGATATAGTTCTGATACTTAATCCGGTTTGATTTTGTATCGGATTATAAATATAGGATTTTGAAACTACAGTTCTTAATTGACCTAAATCATTCATAATGTTTTTATACATAAGATGAATGCTGTTGTTACGTTTGATGGTACTGATTCTCATTTCCTACTGTTATTAGTTACGTTCGGTTCTTACTTTTTCCTTATTTCCATAATCCCTTCCTGAAACTAATATTGCAAACTTAATAAAAATAATTCATAAACAATGAAAATCTAACTTTTCTTGTATGTTATTGATATACGTGCATATATAAGAAAAGTGAGACTTTCACAAGCCTCACTTCCCAAATTATAACTATGAAAAAACTATATATATATACAAAAATTACCTGCATTCCAATTTGTTAAGATCATCCAATTCAGACTTGCTTACGGTCATGTCTTGCGTCAAGCCAGATCTGTTTTGGTATGGAGCGTAATCAGTTTCTACCGTCTTAGCCTTCTGAGTAGAATCGTATTTCACCTCCGATTCGGTTCCTGTCAGATTTTGGTAGATAGAGCCGGAACTACTCTCGCTTACTTTAGACCATATCTTATTACCTACTCTTATAAAATTATCATAAATACCTTCTGCTGTTATAACACCATCTTGCTCTACGATATTAGAACCCGATTTTTCTTTTAACAAATACGGGTGCCTGGTGTAAAAATAGTGTTCAAAATCATTCCCAGCATACGAAGGGTCATACCTCTCCAAATAAAACAATTCTGATAAAGAAGGGTCGGTACTGGTCATGCTATAATCAAACAACATCAACCTGTCTTTTCCAGATAAAGATAATTCTATTGATTTCAAAATATCAGGATCATCAGAAATAAGACCCAAAGATGGACCAGGTTTGAAGTCAAGATACTTATAGGCATTATCATATAATTTTGTTTTATGGAGTTTGTTGTCAAGGTAAGATTGGTATAAATCGAATAAGGATAATGGGTTTTCGCTATCTTGTTTTTTGTTCATGTATCGACTATACTCCCGATCCACATCCACGTAAGGAACGTCAAGTACCGCAGGGTGCCCAAACGCCATCCTGGTCATTATCATGTCCTCTGTGTTCTGAGAATCCATGAACGATCTGACGTATTTTTTAATGGAAGCCATGAGCGTATTATTATCTACGTTCCGTACTTTCTCTTTATCCAAAACGCCGTTCTTAAAACAAGATTCAGGATATATTTTAGTAGAAAAATGAGTTAGGTTGTGCTTGGCTAATACTGTTGATATTTGATACATCTCGTTAAGATCATCTTTGCTGATCCTTTGATATAGATTATCTCCTACCTTAAGCAATGAATGTTTCTCAAATGCCTCTACTGGGTCTATATCGGATTCAGAATAAACGATATTCAAATTATCCATATACTCCGGCAATAATCCAAAATAATAGTCTGTACTATCACCAAGAACATCATCTATAGAAGATGCCAGCGTTGGAGCATAATTTACATCATTATGCCTGGCCACATAAATATCAAGATCCAGCATCAAATTATCTATCTTATTCAAAGATTCTTCTGTGCCATCATAAGTTTCCGATGTCCCTATTATATCTATGCCAAACCACGTACAAGCCTCTTCTATATCCCATATCATGCTTCTTAAATCGGATTCGGTGTCGGCATTAGCCCTATGTAAATAAGCTGATATACGAGCTCTTAGGAACTCTATTTTGCCAGGATTGTAATAAGACAGATCTTGTAGCTTAGACAAGGATCTTCTCTTGCCTTCTACCACATCATCCCCTTCTATGTTTATTACCGGAATCTTATTCGTAGATGAGAACTCATCAAACATAGATTCGGCAAATTCTTTATCAGAAACGAATTTCTCAACCAGTTCAGGATATGAATTTCTCAACGATTCAAAAGCAGATGAAAATTCAGAAAAGTTTTTTATGCCGGCTACTGTTTTACGCATAGCATAATAAAGCTCAGAAGGATTATATGGTACTTTTTTACCAAATTGGTTAAACACTCCCTCCTTGTAAACAATAGGACCATACTGATAGTCAATAGACATAAAATAATTATCTTTTTCCCTATCAGGTTCGTTAATAGAAGAATCTATTAACTTTCTCATGGAAGTCGAAACCTCATTTAAAACAGAAGGATCGGATAAAATACGACTTATCTCTGTTTCATCATACAAACCGGATCTCCTTAATTTCTGCTCATTCAGTATCAAACTGCCATCTACATAAAAATCGAAGAGGATAGCATTAGACAATGAAGACGCATTGAAAAAATAATGAGTAGACAAAAGGAAATCCCTTACATCCTTAACATCCTGAGCCGTTAAAGGATCAGCAAAATAAGTCTGACGCTTCATATACGACAGCACATCTTCTAAAAGAGGTTCGCCATTGGGATCGGTGTTAAACATCTCCCCTGGAGCCGGGTTATTCCAATGACCGTAATACGACAAAAAACCAGGAGTGTAAGCCTTAGCCCATACCTGAAGAGCCCGCTCGCTGTTTCCTAATACTTTTAAAGCACTTTCGTAAAGAACGGAAGGCTCCCCGTTAGGAGCCTTAACCCGTTTTATTTCATTTTCCTTTTTTTCTATCTGACATTTGACACCCATAGTGATAAATATTTTAGACAAAGATAGTATAAAAATAGAAATTATGATAATTTAACCAACAAAACCATCATGCTTTAGAAGGTGGATGAATTGGTTTGATTAATTTTGAATCAAAATTACAGATAAAAAAATGATTTCATACAAATACAACATCTATCATTCAAAGAAAACGAAGTATCTTGACAAGATGCTTCGAGAATGTTGTTTCGTATGGAATCATGCGTTAGCTCTACAACGTAGGTATCACAAACTGTTTGGAAAATATATATCAATTGGTAAAATGAAGAAACATTTTACCAAAAGAATTAAAAGAAATCTTCTTCATTCTCAAACAACACAAGAAATACTTGAACGTCTTGATGAATCTTATAATCGTTTCTTTAAGAAGTTGGCTAAACGACCTCCTAAGTTCAAAAGAGCTGATTGTTTTAACTCTTTTGTTTTCAAACAAGGAGGGTTTACCCTGAATGGGAATTGTCTAACAATTAACAAAGGAAAGAAACGATTTAGATTCTCATACAGTAGACCTTATGAAGGTAATGTTAAGCAAATTAGAATAGTTAGAGAAACCTGTTCCCGTTTTAGTTTGATTATAGTTACAGATCATAATCCTTCAAACTCTTATAGAAAGACACATGATGGTGCATCTATAGGATTGGATTTTGGGCTAAAAACTTATCTGACTAAAAGCGATGGTAGCAAAATCGATTCTCCTCTATTCTTCAAACAATATCAAAACAAGATTAGAAAACTAAACAAACGGTTTTCTAATACAAAGAAAGGATCCAACAATAGAAGAAGGAGACTGTTTGAACTACAACAAGCGTATCGTAAAATAAACAATCTTCGATCAGGCTTTCAATGGGGATTAGCACACCAGTTATGCAAACAGTATGATTATATTTTTATTGAAGATCTAAACATTGAGGCTATGAAACGTTTGTGGGGAAAGAAAGTTTCTGATCTCAGTCATTCTTCTTTTATTGATAAACTTACGTATGTTGCTTCAAAGTATGGAGTAACGATACACAAGATTGACAAATGGTATCCTTCTTCCAAAACTTGCGAATGCGGCTGCATTAATAAAGGTCTGTCGTTACGCGACCGCACGTGGGTATGCCCGGCGTGCGGAGCGGTTAACGACCGTGATGTTCTTGCAGCCCGTAATATACTTCGGAAGGGCATTTCCGAATTGGAGAGCAAGAGTAATTCCAGCGATAGTAATATCGGGGTTTCTTGCGTTTGTATCCAAGAATCCCGTTTGCTTTAGCGATGGGAGTATGTCAAATTACTATCCGGACCTGCATGATAAGATTCATTTCCTCCAAATATGCTATAAATGTGACAATAAGGACCGACTCTTTTACTTGAAGTTTTAGCCTTATCCTCGACTCCTTTCAAAGATATAGTAACCTTACTCTTGTATTCAATATCCTTCCAATTACAGACTCCTTCACTTACGTTTCCAACAAACCTGTCATCAACATAAACCTCTATATTCCCCTGCTGATTGGTCTTCAACTGATACTGAACAAGACTTGAAACATCTTCGTATCTCCTTCTCATACTCAACACTCCTTATTTAACTCATTTATCGAATCCGAATTATCAGAACCTTCTACGAGATTCTTATTCCTATCTATCTCTTCCTGGCTCATATTACTAATCATATTTTGTATTTTCCTACCAGATTGAGATAAAGAACGGATGAATGCGCTGGAACTTATCTTAACTCCAAGATCCGGTTTTGCCCTAAACGCTTCACCGGTACTGATATTATACAAATCATACACACCTGAGTTCATATAGAATTTATATATCCAGTTTCCACCAGCTTTTTTGTACCCTAATTTGGTTAACTCGACTACACTCATACCAAATTTAATGCCATTACGACCCATTATCTTCTCCGGTATAGGTTCTACCTTAGCCGGAACAGATGTATATGCTTCATCACCGCCGTACAGGAAATAAGGGGTTGTCACCCTTGATATGTGAGTAAGCGGTTCTTCGGATATACGAGGCTCGTCTTTCGCAGCCTTAGATTCTTTCCTTGGATTGGATATTCTAATAAAAGGATCGTATGTCAAAAAGGTTAAGCCGTATTCTACTTTATAACCTGACACGCCGTCAAGATCCCTTATAGCCTTAGTCGTATGTGAGTGGTTGATGGTGTCTATCCCGTACCTTGATTCCATATCGGTCATAATACTATTAACCTCATCTCCCTCTACATAAACCTCTTCTCCTTCCGGGATAGAGGTTATGCCGGCAGCCCTTCTAAGTAGCCATAAAGTAACTTCAGCAATGTCAGAGAACTTATCTCCGTTCTTCCTATAGTTATCTACTCTTCCTTCTTCAGATCCAGGTAATTCGACATTTCTTTCAACTTCGACATTTGTTCTGGATTGTCCTTTGCCTTCTCCATCTCCCTTTTTATCGCCATCTTCCTCAGCGCGTACTGCACCGCCTTCTGCACTTCCTTCTTTTCCATCATTTAAAATATTATCTGATTCTGACTCTATAGACTCCACGACAGCATCATACTCTGGTATGCCGCTAAGGAAATCTGCTACGTTATTCAAAAACTCTATTTTTTCCTCGTTTGTCATATCAAGGCTTTCCACGGGCTCCCATATGGCAGGCAAGTTGTTTGATTTTATTGCAGTAGAAACATCTTCTATAGTTTGGTTGTCCACCGTAGGCAAAACTTTAGAAACCAAACTATTGATATCAGATTCCATTTTTTCTACTTCCTCTTTTGTGCCATATTCTTTTAGGGTATCCATGCCATTGACTCTAAGAGAATAATTCAAAGCCTTGCTTGGAACAAAATTAATATATTTCAAAAAGTTTTTCAACTCTGATATAATTTGTTCGTCAGATCTTGGCCCAACATAATCCTCGACTACCTGATCTGTTTGAGAACGAAGCCAAGAAACGTATTCTTCTAAAGTCTTACCACCTTTACCGGAAGGAGTGGATATTTTATCACCTACTGTTCCTTTAGGTTCTAATCCCATTTCCTCCTTAAGGCTTTTAGGATTACCTCTCTCACGAAGAAACCTCAAATCACCTCCTACAATCTTCCTTGCTATAAAATCAAAAATATTAGCATAAGGCGGCAATCCCTCTTTTTCTATATGAGATTCTATTTCGTTTAACATAAGAGAGAAGTTTTTCCTGGAGGTACGCTTCTTGCCAGGTAAAGACTGCGCATCTTGTGCCGCAGGAGCCGGCTGAGCTAATGGCGCCGGCCGAGTCCCCCGGACAGGGTCTTCCTCTGGCATTTCATCTTCGTAAATATCCACATCTTCCTTGGAAGTAACGGTCTTACCCTCATCGGAGAAAGGGAGATCATCTTCTATAAGTGATTTAGGTCTGGAAGATGATTTACCAAACTGAATCCTGATCTTAGGAGCGACAAACATCTCACCTTCGAAATCTATTCCAGATTCTACTTCAGACATCACAATGTCTTTCACATTCCTGCTTTCATCTTCTACCCATTTAACAACATCAGGAACCGTAGATAATTTTTCTATAGCCTCACGAGCTTTTCTAAGCCCTGAAATAGGATTCAAATACGATACTTGATACGAAGCCGGATCAAGGCCTAACTTGGTTAGATACGCATTAAGATCTTGTATATCATCTTGACCCATCTGTAACAATTCAGAGTCACCTGATTCAAGCAGCATATCTATAAAAGAAATCCATTTCTTTCCTTCCTCTGATTCCACAGAACGTAGACTAACCGGGAAAAGATAATTAAGACCGTTTTTGCCTTTGATGACAACTACCGGAACTCTTACATTTTTGTAATTATTCCCCTTGTCATTTAATATAGAATAAGCAAATGGGAAGCCTGTGTATTTAGATCCGTTCTTAAGCACGACTTTGCCATTTAATACATATCCGACATCAGATACTTTTTCAGCTCCTTTTTCGGTAATAGGGAGATTTTCTACCTGACCATATCCTTGACCGTTTACTCTCATGTTAAACACCGGTCTTCCAGGAAGGGTCTGGGCAACAACATGCGTGCCGACGCTGATGGTAGCCGACCGACCAGCATCTTTCTTCCACTTGTTAAAAGCCGTTCTTCTTATCTTACTTATACCATCTATGCCTCCTGTGTCAGCTTTTACAACAGAAACGAATCTGTTTCCACTCATGACCTTGATAACCATATTGGATACCAGCTTATTTTCAGCAGATTCTATTCTTTTTTTATCACCGGACTGAACAGCATCATTGTATTCGGCAAAAAGAGACTGATTATAGGTATCATTTGCATCTATCTCAAGATTAACCTTATCTCCTTTCTTCAAAGAAGATAATGCTTCCTGATCTATTTTATCTACTTCATTCTCTCCGAATCCAACACCTGTTCTGTACGGAACCAATTCGTCTGAATCAAGACGCTTATAAACCAAAGAATATGAATTACCCACGTCCTGAATAGACACATCTGTGTAACGGTTAAGAACACGAGCCGATTCTTTGTCTATAGACCATCTCGCATGATAAGGCAGTTCAATTATAGTAGCCGTTTCTCCACCTATGTTAAGAGAATACCTTTTAGTACCATTAGCGTTCGTTTCAGAGCTTATTTGAATAGGAACCAATGATTTTATAGAAGATATAAATTTATCGGCTCTAAGACCTGCAATTTCATACCTTTCATTGCCGTCATTGGAGATTCTTCTTACCATCAACGTCTCTGGATTCTGGGCGCTATCTATATTGGCTCCCGGCGTATTATCAGATTCGTCTAATTCATTTACAAGAGAATCTATATTAGCATCATCCTCCCCAAAATTACTTAACGTAGATTCGGAAATACGACCTTTATCAATAATCCTGTTTTGTTCGATATAAGGAAGGAGATCTGTGATGTTTCCAACCTGGCCAAGATCTTCTATGGTAAATACCGAATCGGCAAGCTTATCTTCGTCAACCTTCTCCCCTTTATCCCGTCTGTTCATTATATCAACATACGAAGAAATAGCATCATCAAGTTCCTTCCTTTGATCTGGTTCTAAATTGGATTTGGCCATATCAATAATAGCTTTATTATCCTCATACACAGATCTCGGACTTGTAAGCCTATCAGCCTTCTCAGATAATGATTTTATGAGATTAACAGGACTGTCACCCAAAGATGATACATAATCATCAAAATCTTGTTTGTATTTATCATACACATCTTTTTCTCTCGCAGTAAGAAGATCGGCATTGCCTGTATATAGTTTATCAATTATAGACTGCCTTACGGCCGGAACCATAATAGGATTATCCATAGCAGCCTCATAATCTTCATCCGATACAGACTCCGTAAGCGGTGACTCTTTTATATCATCTTCTGCTTCCTTCATCCTATCTTCCCTTACTTTATCAAGAGCATGCATAAAAGCCTTGATAGTCCAAGCTTCGTCTTCCGAAATCTTACCTTCTGACACAGCTTGATCTACTACCTCATCAGTATCATATTCACCAACTTTATTAGGCTCTGCAAAATCAGGAACCTTATCATCCCCCTTATAAGGAGTAGACCATAGAGAAGACAGCGCTTTTGAAAATCCCCTGTTTTCCTCAGCTAAGAATCTTTTATCAAGCATCTTGGACAAGAAGTTATTCATATTCCTATAGCCCATCAAACTCCTTCGGTATTCATTTACCAAGGATCTCATGGCTTTGTCTTTGGCTGTAAACTTCTTTTCCTGTCTTGATTTTACATTAAAATAATCATCAAAAGCCACAAGCGTATCATAGGCTTCTATCACATCTTGTGAACTTATGGGAGAAAGAGGAGATGATAAAACAGATTCGGTTTTACTTACCAACTCTTCTATCGAAAACTCTTTTCCTATTAACGTTGATAACTCAGACAACGAATTGTTGTAATTGGTTCTAAGACTTTCCAATTCTTTGGTTTTTCGTTGTATGTATTCAGCTTGTGGATCTTTCCCTTCTACGTTACGAGGGCGGGTAGCAAGATCTTCTATTTCGGATTCAAGTTCTTCTATTCTTGACCGTATGCCACGGATAGCCATCGCCCGCTCCCTTGCCCTGTCCGACAGCCGGGAGAACGTACTTAGCGCATCTGCCACGCGAGGCTGTCCTGAAAGCGTTTCTATGACAGAAGCTATGTCTTTCATTCTTGATTCTGATTGAAGACCAAGGAAGGCATTACGAGCCACGTATTTTCTAAATTCAATCTTAGAGTCATCACCTATAAGATCTTCAGCAAAACTCTGGGCAGATCTGAAATCAGAAAGACGATTGTTATAATTATCAATAATAGAATCCTTGTATTTCTTTGCCTCTTCCAAAGACATTCCATTAGCTTCGGCTATTTCCGAAATAGGCATCATATCAATCATCTGCCGGAAATTTTCAACCGAATCCTCTAAGGTTCCCATTTGGTTGTCAATAGACATCTTTTCAAACATAGCATCATCAAGCTCCTTACCAGTCATAGACTGGGCATCGGAACGAACTTGAGGCCCTAAACTCATTGATTTTTTCAACGTATTCAAAGCCGCCGTGTTAAGATTAGAAGATGCTTTGTTATATTCATTCACTTGCCTTTCCAGCAAGATCTGACTATTGCTATACTCTTTCACCCCAAAGAAGCCTTCCCTCATACCAAACAAAGAACCGATAATAGCACCGATTCCTATTTCAGTCCATCCTTCTTTAGACGTATATTGCTTTTTAAATCCTTCAGAAATAGCATCAAGAACATCAACGGCTCCGTTCATGGCTACATTATCATATCTTGACTTAACATATTCCTCAGCCGTATTCTGAACAGCACCTTGAGATCCTTCTTCCCATAAGCCTTCGGATACAGGTCTTTTCATGATATTGAAAACATTGCCTGCTATCTTCTGTCCTATATTAGGATTGGTTATTTTAATAGCCATCTCTCCCGGCTTCGCAACTTCCGTCCCTAATCCAAATAAATGCTTGTTGAGCCTCTTTTCCAACCCAGGTATAGCCTTTCCTCCTAACCCTATATACTTACCAAAAAGAAGCCAGTTAGATAATCCTACTATACCCATATTGGCGGCAAATATAGCACTACCTACATCAGCATTAGAATTACGAAAAACAGCCATTTCCTCTGCATTGGGATCACGACCATAAATCTTACGATAATAATCCTTGAAATCAGACTCGGATTGCTTCATAAAAGAATTTGCTTCAACCGACGACTCGAATCCGGCACTGGTAGCCAACAACGTCATGGTCTTAGCCGCCTCCCCTACATTTCTTCCGGTAGCAACTCCTTTTCTTACATAGTCGTTAAACACACCTTTAAGGCTTCCTATGCCCCTATTGGCAGCTTGCCTTGCTGCTAACTTAGCTCCGATTCTTCCACCTAATTTAGCACCTATATTGCCCAATGATCCAACTCCAAGTCCTCCGGTCATGTACGCTGATATCATGGCTCCTACGGTAAAAGACATACCATTACCAAGGACATCATTCCATAAGAAATTACCGGTATCCTTAAAAAGCTTCTGACCAAAATTATAATCTTCTACCTCTTTCTTGTAATAATGAGGAAGAAGCATGTCTATTTGCTGGTCAAGATCACCTACAAACTTATCCATGTTAGTGTTTAACGCAGCTTTATAACTTCCCTCAGATGCCATATTGATAAGTTTGTCAGGCAATGACACAACTCCTTGTGCACCGTACAATGCAGACTTTAAAGCGAATTTGCCTACACCATTCCAAAACTTACTCCATCCGCTCTGTCTCCTGGCATAATAATCCTCATTGTTTATACCCGGAATATAGTTGGGATATTTTGTACGCCATACCCCATCATTACCCATCTGATGACTTTCACGGATACTTACCTTTGGTCCATAGGGATTAAGAGGCGGCGGGGCAGGTGTAGCCCCCCTGTAGCTGTTACGAGCCAGTGCCTCCGAGTAGCTGTTGCTTATCTCCTTGGCTATATACGGTTCTTCGTATTCGGCAGCAGCTATCCTTGATGCGTAATCCGGAAATTTAGGTTGGGCATACACACCTTCACCAGGCATATAATTAGGAACCAGAGGCGTTGTCGTCTCTGGTAGTGTAGCCGGAGTATAATTCTCTTCTTCGGCTAATTTTCTTTGCCTTGCCACATCTTCGTAAGTGGTTTTAGCAGCAGGATTATATCTATCTATATTATTGTCAGCCATAAATTTTCTGCAAAAAATCGTTCAACTTACTAAACTTGTCATTCATGTTGGGCGTGATATTTATTCCTCTCATATACGGATCCCTCATCTGATCAAGACGTTCTTGAACAGCCTCCTTCACGTATTTTACAAAGAAGTACTGAGGACACTTCTGGTGAATGCTATTCCAGTAATCCGCATACTCATCATTACCTGGATCCAAAGGAACAAAATCCGAGAACAACAATGCAGGATTTTTAGAATTTTTAGTCCTTTTGTCATAGAAATTGACCGCTACCTCTCTTGAACCCCTATCGTCCATTCCCTCCAACTGAACTGATATATTATCAGACATGTCAATAAAATTATCAACAAGGGCTTTAACAACATTCATTTCTTCTGGCTTAAGGTAAGAACCATGAACCTTTACTATATCATAAAGATCATTCTTAACATCAGCCTTAGAAGCCAAACGAGGAAGGCCATTACGTATAAGATACTTATCATAAGAATAACCTTCCTTCTTTCCGGTATCTACAAAATCACAGGTTTCAAAACTTGATTTGTAGCCATCTACCGGATAATTGCGCTCCTCGACCGAAGGATCTATACCCGCCTTAAGAAGCTCGTCATTCGTAATCTCAACCCTTTCCGTAACATAAGAATTTTTACCGGAACCTACTTGAGCAGTCAAGAATCTTCTAACGGTGCCATTATCTATCTCGGCATCCATATTAATGGCATTAATAGCAGTAGGATCCAGATTATTTACCTTTCCTGCCATGTAACCAGACAATCTTCTAAACTGAGCCTTCTGCAAAGACTTTTCCGGCGAATCGGCATTCCAATTGTATCTTTTGTAAGAATCAAGGTAATGATACTGAGATAACTTATCAGAAATCTGATCGGGAGATACAGACATTTTTATCTCATCCTGCATCTGACTTGCTATCATATCAGACACCCTACTGTTTTTCTCAGCATATCTTAGCTGGGTAATAGTCAATGGTTCACCTTCCTGATAATCTTTTAAATCTATATCACCATCCTTATCTATGGTCATATAATCAGATATATTAAAATCAGGATCGCCATTGAGTTTCTTCATTCCATTAATAAGAGCCAATGTACCAGTAGAAGAACCATTATTCTCGCTTGTAATAGCATCAGATATGTTTTTCCCCAACTTGCCGGCACTCACCTTAGCTCCTAATGACGGAGATATAGCACTAAGAATATCTATTCCTCTTGAAGGATCCATCATGTATTCTCTGAACCCTACGGCATCAGATACACCAGTTGTTATGGCTGTGGCGAGCAGGAAGGCTCCAGCCTTATCATCTGTATTGGTAAGATTCATAAAAGAATTTCCTTTCATAAACTTAGCATTACGAACTTTCCTGATAATATCCTTATTTTTTTTAGTAACTATATTATCTATTTGATAATCAGTTATGTTATTTATAGCCTTTGCAGCTCCATTTGCCTTAGAATCAGAAAGAAGTAAAGCATCATAAGCTTCAGACAATCTGTTATTTCCTTGTCCGAAATATCCGTTTTTCTGACCTCCATTATTTTTTAAATAAGAATATATCCGTTCTTCAGGAGTCATATTAGCATACAATCCTGGGTCAGTTTTTTCTTCTTCGTATGATGCTGCAACGATATTGCTTCTGTCTGTAGGAGATAATGAATTATATAATTTCAATAAATTTGCTCTACGCTCTGTGGAAGAAGATGTGAGTTGTTCATAAGGGATATTAGCCAAATTAACAGATCCTATCTTACCCGTTCCAGAATTGATAGCCGTAGGCCCGTCCATAGGAGCCATCGGCACTCCTACACCGCCTGCTCCTCTTGTGCCTCCGGATGAGCTTTCAGTGCCCATCTTGGAACCGTAAGTACGCATGTATTCGGTTTCAATCTTAGCCTGAGCAAGCTGCTCATTCGCCAATGATATTTCAACCATAGACTTGGCATTGTCAGTCAAAAACTTTTGCTGAGCCCTATCCTCTGCCAACCTTGCAAAATAAAGATCATCTTTCTTCCTTTCAAAACTTGTATTGTCGTATCTCCATGCATCAACCATCTTATCGAAAAGATTATTGGTAACAACAAAATTAGCAGCCGCTACCGGATCTGATGAAGCTATTATCATATCTGCCTCCCTCTTGGCTTCTGCTTTCTGATTTTTAGCTTCCTGTATCTGACTGTCAATACGATCAATAATAGCCTTATTATCCCCTACTGATTTCTTTTTTGCTTCCAATGCTCCTATGTGTCTATCGTATCTTTCTACATAAGACCCAATGTATTGACTAACCAAATCCGGATTACTGAACACCGGATTGGTAGCTGCCATGTATGATGCTTCTATTCTCATCTGATTCCTCATGTTTTCAGATAAGTTAGCAGACACAAAATTCCTTATCTGGGAATCAGTAAGCTCATCTACGTTGACTTCTATGATTCCACCAGTAGGATTACCTTTAACATCATATTCTGTTGTCTGAATCTTCTTGCCTTCGTTGTTTTTCCTAAAGTCACTAACCAGCTTATTTATCTCCTTAGTATAATCAACATAAGGAGAATAATGAAGACCTCCTAACCTTGATCCTGCTTTACCATCTGACCTCCATTTATAATAAGGATCCAAAGCATGCCATTCATTAATAGGAGAATAAAGTTCAGGATGATTCTGTTTTATAGATTCTATTTCCTTCATAACCCTCTTGCCTTCTTTTGTACCGGCAATAGCATTAATGACCGTATCATCTAACACCGAACTGATCTCTCCTTGTATAGCTCTCGTAACACCATCAGAAGAAAGATCCACGCCTTTGAATTTTTGATTGATGTTAGCAATCACACCTGACATCTTATCTTCCATATAAGCGCGGGCTTCAGGCTTATCTATCTCTTGACCCATAAGATAATCTACCTGGGTATAGATCTTTTCACGAGCAGCATCAACCTTCTGCTGTTTGTACATCATGACGTCCTTAACAAGATCTATGTTGTAAGGACTAACATACGGGGCATATTGCCTTAAAATACTATACTGTGAAGCCACTATTTGGTCCTCCTTCTTCTTTTAGTTTCATCATCTTCTTCATTTAAACTTCTCAAGTAAGGTGTAGAATAATCACCCATATTCATCACATCCTGATTACCTTGAACGTAAATAATTTGGCCACTTGGAAGCATTCTCATATTCGGAGCTATGGAAGCTATGGTATTCAACGATGTACGAACATTGAACTTATTCTGTATTTCGCTGTTTATGCTATCATAATAACGAGCAAGATTTTCATCCCTTATAGCCATAGCCTTCAATAACCCGGATTCATAACGTTGCCTTTCCGCTATGTTCTTATCGTCTGTCTGAACATAAGCCATTTCATTGAATCTATCAGCTTCGTTTATTTGCCTTGCGTTATTGAAATTTACTTCATTAACGTACTTGGCTATATTGCTTCCAGCTATGGCGTTCATATTAGCCAGAATAGCGGAGCGCTGGGAGTCGGGCACGTCACCTACTGCGTCCAACTGAGCCGATGTCGCACGGTTGAGCTCGTTGATATACTGATCAGCAGATTGCAGAACCGGATCTATTCTCGGAGCCTGATGCCTTTCCAGACCTTCTATCTCCAAGCCTGTATCGAGCGTTCTCAGCATCTCCGGGAAGATCGGTCCTGATATTGCCGGATTCACCTTTCCTTTAGGATCGTTATCTTCTATTACATCTTCCGTTCTGGTTGCAGTTGGGTTTGTTACTGGCGTGACAGCTTTCTGTTTTACCTCTGTCTTCACCGGCTGTTCGACCTTTGCAGGTGTTGCAGAAATAGTTTCAGCCGGCTTCGCTTCTGGCTTGTATGCTTCAATAATAAAGTCTATATCAGGCATCAACCCGCTATCTTTTAAAGCAACAAACTTATTATAATCGGAGCCCAGAATCTTCTTAGCGGCATCAGATTTATCACCAAATAAGTCAACATAATTCTTAATTCCTTTTTCGTTTAACAATCTTTTTTGCTCTGCCGAAACAACGTCCAACCCATAATAAGAACGAGTAGCTGTTGTCTGACCAAACTTATCATCTACGGCAAATGAATTATAAGCCTGATTCCCTCCGTAGCTTCCGGCGTCCTGGCCCCAGAATCCGTATTCATCTCTGAATTTCTTGGCTGCATCAGCATTCGTAATAGCGCCTACATCAGCTAACGCCCACAATGCATTTAATTGCCTGTTATATCCTTTCTGAAAACCTTCTGTATCAAAATCACCATCCGTATTGTACTTATTAGCCCATCGGTTTACGTCGAGCAAATTAGATACCGCCTTATTATTTACCCTGCCGTATCCTAAATTGCTTCTATGTTGGAGATTCTGGTTGGCATTGACACTGGAATCAGGATTAAGAATCTGCTCACGACCACTAACATCAGATACAGTCATATTAAGAGTTCGTCCAAATAACTGATTGATAAGCTTATTGTAGCCGATAGCATTCTTTCTAAGTTCCTCCAGCTCCTTCTGAGTAGGTCCACCTTCAGCCATTTTTCTGGTTTGCTTAACATACTCGTCATATATCCAGTTCTTGGCATCTGATTCTGCAATATTAAAAGCCTTGGCTTGTTTCTTTACCTGATTCAGATCAACAACCCCGCCATCCCTGAAGAAAGCATCCATCTTCTCGTTACGCTTAGATTCTTCCTGTTTGCCATAAACGATTTCGGCAAAAGAACGAAATTGTGCTTCAAGCTCGTCTATCTCTTTCTGGTTTTCATTGACGTACTTGGAAAGAATAGAAGCATTAAGATTAGATGTATTTTTATCTTTTACATCTTCATTTTTCTCTAATCTCTTATATACACGCTCCTGATCTTCGTACTTGTCAGCCAAACCGATCTTTTTCTTATATCGATCGAGGAGTGTAGCATATGTGTCTTTAGACGTTGCCTTAATACCGTAATTTTCTCTAATATAAGAAGCAAAATCATCATCGATAGTACGGTAATCTGAAATAATATGAGCTTCTGGCAAATCAACGGGAGTGCCGCCTTCTTCATGCCTGTTACCTTTTGCCTCCATAGGACCAACATCATCCGGAGTCAAAACGTATTCTCCTTTTTCTATCTCCACATTAGCATTATCCTCCATAGATTTAGGAAGAGGGTAAATGTATTCTCCTGTCAAATCGGAAGAATCTATTCTCTGTCCATTTCCGAGGTTAACACCACCGCCTTCACGTTCCCATCGGATAAACTGCTGCCTGCGCTCTTTTTCGAGCTTTTCCCTCGCCGCCTGCTCGTCCCTGCTGGCTGCATACGCAGCAGATGAAGCCCCCATGATATTACGGGTAAGACCTAATCCTAAACTAATACCAGACAAGGCGGCTTGAGCCACGTTAGCACCCACCTTATTACCGGCTCTTATCCGACCAAGGCTTGTACCGAACATTTGAGCCCTACTTCCAAGATCAGGCGAATAATATGGCATAGTCATAGGATCAAGAGGATTACCATCTTGGGAACGTTTTTCTTTAGAGGAATCATCATCAACACCACCTACATTCATTGCATTATTAACGACTGATTTCTCTACGTTTTTAACCATACCCCTGTTATCAGCAAGATATCCTGCATATCCTGCATCATTATTTTCAAAAAACGGATCGGATGTAGGCATACTACTAAATGGATTTATCTCCCCCTCCTCTGTTTCTAAAGTTACATCAGAAGGCATATATATATTCTGAATATCAGATTCACCCCATTTATTAACAGGCGTTCCATAATCAAGAATAGGCTGAGTAGAGGATACATTAATATCCTGTTTTTTATCCTGAACACTACCACCAGGAGCGAATACCGGACGATTTTTTATGATTCGTAATCTCATATCATCTTTTTTCACAAAGATAAGAGAAACGAACGAGAAAATCCAACGTTATGGGATACGTTTAAAAATCAATCATGTACGGCAGACAAACCACCCGAATCAGGATCATACTTAAGACCGCATGCCCGGCGATATTTCTTAAGCGCTCTCTTGTACAAAAACAGCACCGTCTTGGAAACTACTTTCTTCATAGATTTGGTTAAAACCTCTTCTGTTGAAACAGACATCAGACAGCTATTCAAGAACGACCTGACATTAGAACCGAACAAGGTCTTCACCATTTTTCTAAACGTTCTAAAAAGATATGATGCAGAAAGGACCTTTAACCCATTGCGAGCCAGTCTCTTATTTAAATACAAAACAGCCTTTTCAGATAAACATAGTCTATTCTTTCCTTCACTGTCTACCTCTGACGAAAACCACGAATACAAGGTGGTAGGATGTTTCTTGAGATGGTTGATGAAGGAAGTTATAATACCCTCTTTTAAAGCCCTTTTGTGGGCTACGCATGCAGCAATCTTCTCTTCTCTTTTCAAAGAGCTGTCAAGACACCTAAACACCGTCCTATCGTCTCCGATGAAATACTGAGGACGTTCTTCCTTAAACTTAGCCCGGTATGCAGCATATCCTTCCTTACGGAGCATATCTATCTGAGACCGAATATAGAACCTTACACACTTTTCTTCAGCCTCTTGCACACTTTTAAGATAAGGAACTGACTTTCTCCCATATCGAAGATAGTCATAAACCATAGCTTCAATAAAGTCATTGTACGGAAAGAATCTTCCAAAGCCAAAGTTCCAAACTATGAAACATCGCACCCTATCTTTCCAGTAATCAGATATGAGAAAGTTGCTACAATATCTCAACTTCCTGTCTTTCTGATAGAAATGATGAGTATGTTTGTCATAAAATAGATTAAAATATCTCAAATTGCCTAAACACTGACCGGCTGGACGGCGCACTACATTGTACCCTAAGTTGCTGAAGCTATTGTATATAACTTCTATCGGAGAGACCTGCTCTTTCTTAAAGAGCTTGTCGTGTAACTTGTGAGGATCTGTTATTTCTTTTAATTTTGTCTTCATATAGTTTTTGTTTTTTAGTGCAAATATACGATTTTACATAAAAAGAAGAAAATGCACGACCTTGTATCTGGTTTGAGAGAAATAGGATACAAGGTTTTTTATTTTATGACGATTTGGATAAGAGACGAAAAACGACTCTGAACGTAACCGTCTGACCGTCAGTGGTGGGACAACAAATCTTGAATTAAAACTACGCCTATGAATAGTCTCCGTTTTCCTTAATATTAAGACCATTTTCAATGATCTTACTCATTATATTATTTATATTATTTTATATACTTTACCATTTATTCACATAATTGTTTACAGTGAATGAACTTAACGACCGAAGGGAGTTAAGTGAGTGAACGGATTGACAAATTACTTTTTCCGTCTATTGTATTGTTTGCCTAATTGTGTTAAAAGATTGAGTATCGTGACCGAAGGGAACGATGCGAAAGAACGTATAACATTTAAAAAACGACTGAACCTATCGACTGAAGGGAGATAGGTGATGGAGTGACGTTAATAGTTATATTAGGTAGCCAGTGGAGAATTAGGCAGGAAGTAGGCGAGACGAGCGTCCATGACCGTCAGGACAGTGGAAGCACGTAGGTCTGTTCTGTTAAACCAAGGCGATGATAGTTCCATCCTTCACGAAATCACACAAAAAAGCCGGATTATCTTGATATCGTTCTTCAACCTTCGGTATCCGTGTAACGAGTCTCAAATCCGGCTTCTATTTATTAATGAAGAAAAAAAACAATCTTTTTTTAATTTTCGGTAACGCCTTTAATGCGAAGCTGTATATTGGGAAGCACGGCATTAATCAAAGCCATTTTCTTATCTTCTTCGCTTTCTTTTTCACGCTGTTTATACATCATACTATAATCGTCGTCATTACCATCTTTTCTTTCTCTATCCAACGTCAGTAAATGATTTATAATGTCTTTACCATACGTTTCAGTCCATGTACGGAATCTCTCTTCCTCGGACTGTCTCTCCTGGGACGGAGCTTCCGGGTTAGGGAGGGCGGCTGCCACTTCTACCTCTGGAAGTGTTACTGATGCTGCTATTTCACCATCATCTCCGAATCCCATTTGACCATACGAAGATGCGGAATTTTCTTCAATATCCAAACCAAGATTTTTAGCAACTTCCATAGCATAGTTATAACGGTCATCATTTCTTATAACACTCTTATGAGGACGTCCTGCTCCTTGGTTCCAAGCTACTACAGCATCTTTAAGGTTATCGGCGTTCATAAAGTCCTGCCGGCTGTAGTTGTAATACCCTGGTCCTTCTTTTCCTTTTCTTGTGTATAAGAAATTAGAATATCCGGTCTTTCCTTCGTATTCGTCAGCCAAGAACTCAAGTTGGTCTTTGAATGTTGGTGTAGAATGACCTTTCTTTTTAGCATGCTTGAACAATTTATCCATGCGCTCATTATGCCATTGCTGTATGCCGTATGATGTTCTGTTGTCTCCGTATATGTCATCTTTAAGACCGGATTCAGCCATAAGATTACCTATGATGGCAAGCGCTTGTATCTTGGACATACCTCGCTTATTAGTAAAGTAATCATATGCTTCACGCTGTTTTCCAATCACGCCGCCTTCCTCCATCTTACTTACATCATCTACTATACCCAACGTTGATATAACAGGATTTGCAATATCAAGTATATCATCCACTTTGTTTCCATATCTTCCCATAAAAGACATATTCCTTACCACATTCGTTCCTCCTATTGCTTCTGCCGCTCCACCAAGTATGCCGGCATAATTAAAGGCATTATCACCTTCTGGATCTAAGGCAATCTGACTTCCATCAATACCTATATTGGACAATCCTGCTATGGTTTGTATCTTGCTACTTTCTGCTATTGTCTTAAGAATTGGCATTAAATCTAATCCCATTTTATTATACAACCTAAGCATTCCAGGTGTGGAAGAAGCAACATCTGCAAGAGTAAGCAAAGATTCTGCCATTAACTTATAAGGGTAAGCGTCCTCCTTGCTCTTGTTCTCCTTCCCCTTTTTAGCATCATCAATTCCCCCTTTTACCTTATCTATATCTATGGAATTTAAAAGATTATTTATGATAGCGCCTATTTCTTCCCCGTTTCCATCTTTGGATATTATCAAATTTCCTATTTCACTATTTGAAAATCCGGCTATTCTTCTAAATTCGTCCTCATCAATTTCACCTTTTTCAAGATCTGAATGAGCTTGTTCAAGTAATATCCTCCTCTTTTCTTGCCACTCCCCATTGTCATCTTGTCTTTTTACAATCTCATCTCTCTTGTTTGGATCAATCCACCAATGTTTAGTTTCTCCACCTTCTCCGTATTTCCTTACAAACCTTTTAGGTAAAGCCTTGTCATTATTTCGAAGCACACTACCTTTCTTAGGATCGTATTTGATACGTTCCCTTATTCTAAGAGGGACATCCCTTTCAGGTATGATGTCTTCCGCTATTTTCTTTCGACTAAAATCATAATCATCCTTAACATCCAACATACCAGCATCAGGATCCCATCTTACACTGAAATTCTTCAACGCACCTAATCCGGAAGCTTCGTTTACTTTTTCAAAATTGTCACCATATACTTCTTCTCTAAATGGACTTACACCTTCATTTACTAAAATCCATTTTCCTGGATTTTCAAATATATTTTTATTTAGTTTATCAAGGACCTTCTTATAATCTATTATTTTTCGTTTACTTTTTTTATCAGCATCCTTATATGCCTCGTCAAGCATGTTGTTCATATACTCTTTATCTAATAAAGATTGTATCAAAATAGCTTGTTCTTGAGGCAATCCTACATACTGAGCGTCATCATCATCGTCATCAAAACGATACTTGCTTGCCGGCAATCTACTTATATCTCCATCCGTGTAAGCTTTCCACATTTTTTCTTCAAAATCCGTGGCTGTATCTTTCCCCGATCGCTCTCTATTAGGATCCAACATACGTTTCATAATAGGAATAAAATCGGCAATTAAACTAATAGGATCAGTGTCTAATATTGGATTAACGGATTCATACCACTTATCAGGATCAGCGTTATTGGATATACCAACTGATTTCATATTCGAATCAGATACCCTGACCTTATTTCCGTCATATCCTCTACCCACATAACCTGTATAATCATATTTAGCTTCCACATGGCGAGCGTCTTCGTATTTTGGACCATCAGTACCTTCTCCTACAGATTTGTCTTCTACTGGCTTGTTTTCAATCAGGACGTAGTTACTGTCGTCATCCACCGTCCAAGGCTGGTCTGTCGGCGTAGAGAACACCCGGCGCTCGAAGGCCCGGCGCTGCTTCTGGCCATCCATGTCGTCTTTCCATTCGTCATGATTTATTTCCTTAACCGCCTTATCAAAATCTCCTTCTTTAAGATATTTGAATAGCATAGGACTTTTCATATAAGTATCAGCACCGGCATTGTAATACAAGCTAAAAAGAGCATCACGCTGATTATTGTTTAGATTATCAAAGTTTGGAGTAAGTTTCCTAAACTCAGGAACGAACGTATTTACTACGCCTGCAAATTCTTTGTCTGCTTGCTCTCCCGTTATACCCTTCTTGTATTTTTTAAGAAGGTGAGGCAAGTTAAATCCGTATCCGACAGTAATATTTCCTTCACCATCGTCATACGGTTTTGACCTAAATTTTTCCCACGACTTCAAATATTTAAGAATATTTTCTGAAGGTTTCCAATCTGACTTACTCTTCTTTGCCATCTTTTTCTTCCTCTAAGAATCCAAACATTTCATCTGCGCAATTACCAACAAATCCGGCTATGTAAGCTGCGTGTTCATCTTCTCCCACCTTAAAGCCAAGAGACATATTACAATGTTGGCATACCGACATAGCTGCATGAAATGATTCATGACATATGTTTTGTATAGTCATATCATTCTCACTTTGAAAATTCCATAATAACTTAAAAGCTCTATCATCCCCCTTATCACGAACAAGATTCATAAAAGAGACTTCTGAATCTAAATCGCCTTCATCTCCCCATTCTCCTTCATGATCCAATTCTGCATTCTCAAAACGATCACACAATGTTTTGTAATCTAACCCTATGGTGATAATCAACTTTAGTGGATATATCACAAAATCAAATTCTTTTTCTTTCATTCTTTTTTTTCAACAAATGTAAACAAAATAGCCGAAGAATGCCACCATTCATTCTCCGGCTTGTTATGATAAATCTCTTCTTATGAAAACAGTACGAATGTAAGATTTAAATCTTAATCTTCTTAATTTCATCAATCATATTCTTATATCCGCAGAACTTGCTGTTAATAACATCGAAGATAGATTCTGACCAGCCAGCTATGTTCAAGATATTAGATCCTCTGTAAAACATCTCACTTCCATATCCTTGAATAGAAATAGAAACGATTTTGCAATTTGGATTCACTTTCTTGAACCCTTTCAAAAGTTCGGCGAATTTGCCATATCCATAACTGGAACTTTTCTCCCATACAACAGATTCACCGTCTCCTATCTGCATATCTGAAATAACGTACAAGTTATCTACTTTGATCTTATCTTTAACGCACTTATCCAAGAATGCAAAAAGACCGTTTTCAGTGGCACCACCGCATTCTCCTCCGGCAGTAAAAGATTTTTTGTTATTCCATAAAACACCTTTACTTCTTCAATAAAGTGTACGGAGAAAATGTAAGTATTATTTTCATT
>ENA-ORSK01000438-ORSK01000438.1-human-gut-metagenome-genome-assembly--contig:-NODE-438-length-43279-cov-12.127452_pt1 | contig 43279 bp, 39 predicted proteins | sample MGYA00242192_ERZ509159 | MGnify/ENA primary metagenome ERZ509159 (study PRJEB26280, sample SAMEA2338663) | human gut metagenome | biome: human gut; feature: human-associated habitat; material: faeces...
GATTATCGAAGGTGCCATAGACGGGGCGCTCAAAATGGAACAGACTGCGAAGCAGGCCGGACAATAACGCTGATTCTTCGCCCTCGGTGCAAAAGACTGACGACACAGCACACAGCGCTTGCCGCCGGTCGGCTTCATTATCTCGGCGTGCAGCCCTTCGTCCACTGGGAGCACGGCATTCTTGAAGTAGTTGCAGTAGATGCCGTACTTGCTGATGCTCTGGACGCAGACACAGGGCTCGCCGTCGTCCAGCAGCAGGCAGTTGCCGCCGTTGTAGTTGGCGCACAGCTTCCGCAGCAGGGCGTTGACTTTTTTCGCCTGTTGCGGTGTGATTTTGATGGCCATTGGAAAAAACCTCCTCTCACTTGTTACTAAAATGGGTAGGTGTTTGGTAACCCTCTTCTCCAAAATTTCCGCTATTTATTTTTCAAGGTGCACACGGAAAACCACAGAGCGGCGGACTACGCTAGAATCTTCTATCGCCTTTCACTTTCTCTTTGCCGAATTTTTCTGCGAAATTCCCGCACTTTTTCAAAAATTTTCCTCTTTCAAGGCACAAGAGAAGAATCCCCTCAATAGGTAGGCAGCGAGAAGGGCTGTTTATTAACCCCCTGTGAAAAAATTCTCCCTATTAGGTAGCCAGCGAGAAGATCCATTTATAGATCCCCTCACTAATCAACTGGGAACTTTTTCACAGAAAAAACAAAGAAAATTTTGTAAACTTTTTGTGAACAGCTCGATGGCTTTGAGTTCCGCAAAGACCTCCTCACTTACTTTGAATTTGGGTGTCCTTTTGTGGGGGTGTTTTTGGACGGTTCTCAAAATTCTTCTCTCTACTTACTTTGAATTGAGCCGCAGATTTTGAGGGTGTTCTTGAAAATTTTCTTCCGAAACGCAAACAGAGGCGCAGCCAACGGATCACTCCGAAGGCTGCGCCTCTGTATTTTGGTATTCAGTTTTTTCAAACGGTGTTGAGAAAATGATAGGTTTATGGTATAATGCTGTTAATCTTCTGGAAGGAGAACTGTTTGATGACGCCTTTAAGTGAGTTAATACGGATCATGCGCAAGAAAGCCCTGCTGTCGCAGGAGGACTTTGCAAAAGCGCTGAATGTATCCGTTGGAACGATAAACCGTTGGGAAAACGCCAAAACCAAGCCAAATATCACGGCAATGAAGAAGATCAAGGCTTTTTGTGAGGAAAACAACATCCCCTTTGACGAGATCGAAGCGGCGTGGATCGCCCAGAAGGAGTAAATGCAATGGCTGATGTAAAGAAAGACCAGGAGCGGGACGAGCTATTCCGCCGTATCTATAAAATCGCCACCGACCTTGTTCACGCAGGTCATGTGGCAGAGTGGGACTTCAAATCTTATGTGCTGGGCACGATGTTCTACCGCTATATTTCGGAGAACTTCACCGCCTATATCAACGAGGGCGAACACGCTGCCGGGAATAAGGACTTTGACTATGTAAAAATGTCTGATGCCGATGCGGAGCCTGCCCGTGAGGGACTGGTGCAGGAAAAGGGCTTTTTCATTCTGCCCTCGGAGCTGTTCTGCAATGTCCTCGCCCGGGCGGATAAGGACGACAACCTGAACGAGACGCTGGAGCGTGTATTCAACCACATTGAAAGCAGTGCCGCCAGCGGAGACGCTGAGAATGATTTTGCAGGTCTGTTTGACGATTTCGATGTGAACAGCAAGGCCATCGGTGAGACCGTCGCCAAGCGCAACAAAGTGCTGGTGGAGCTGCTGAACGGTGTAGCGCAGATGCCGCTGTTCTCTACTGATGGCATCAATCCCGACCTGTTTGGTGATGCGTACGAATATCTGATGGGAATGTACGCCGCCAATGCCGGTAAAAAGGGCGGTCAGTATTTCACTCCCGCCGATGTTTCAGAGCTGCTGGCTCGCCTCGGCACCATTGGCAAAACGAAAATCAACAAGGTCTATGACCCTGCCTGCGGCTCCGGTTCTCTGCTGCTGAAGGTGGAAAAAGTGCTGGGCAAGGATAATATCGAGCGAGGCTTCTACGGTCAGGAGATCGACCTGACCACTTACAACCTCTGCCGCATCAATATGTTCCTGCATAACATCGAGTTCGATAAGTTCAGCATTGTCCGGGAGGACACTTTGCTCAGCCCGCAGCATTGGGATGACCAGCCCTTTGAGCTGATCGTATCCAATCCGCCGTTTTCCGTGCCGTGGGAGGGCGATAAGAACCCGCTGCTTATCAATGACCCGCGCTTTTCGCCTGCCGGAGTGCTGGCTCCTGCCTCCAAGGGCGATATGGCGTTTATTATGCACAGCCTTTCGTGGCTGGCTTCCAACGGTGCAGCAGCCATCGTCTGCTTCCCCGGCATTATGTACCGTGGCGGAGCCGAGCAGAAGATCCGCAAGTATCTGGTGGATAACAACTTTGTGGATGCCATCATCCAGCTGCCCTCTAATCTGTTCCTGAATGTTACGATCTCCGTGGACATTATGCTGCTGAAAAAGAACAAGACGGACAACGCCATTCTGTTCGTGGATGCCTCCAAGGAGTTTGTGAAGGTCACGAAGAACAACCGACTCTCCGAGGACAACATCCGGCGCATCGTATCAGCCGTGGCGGAGCGTAAGGACGAGCAGCATTTTGCCCACCTTGTGCCAAACGACGAGGTCGGCAGCAAACAGAACAATTATAATCTCTCTGTTTCTACCTATGTGGAGCAGGAGGATACCCGTGAGAAGATCGACATCGTAAAGCTGAACGCCGAGATTGCCGAGATCGTCGCACGAGAGCAGAAGTTGAGAGAGGAAATCGACCGGATTATTGGGGAGATCGAGGGGTAACAAGGTGGCAATATACAGTTGGATTCTTGAACATAGCGACATTATCGGATTGATAATTGATTTTATTGCGTTGGTTGTAAGCGTTATTCTTACAGTAGTTATTTATAAACTCGAGCGCCGTCACGAAAAGGAGCACGAAGCAGCAGAAGAAAAAGCACAAAAGGCGGCTTTGGCCGAGGCGGCAAGAGTGTTTTTAATCGATAATGATGACGAGGTAGATTATCTCCCACTTGCTGCAATTGCTGCAAAATTAAAGCTCAAAAGAAAACATTGCCGCAATATTACTACCCGATTTATACGCTGCTCTGAAAAACAGCAGAGGGAGATTCTCTGCCAGGCAAATATACCAGATATCCAAGTATCAATGGATGAGGCTTGGGCTGCGCTGGAAAAATTGCAGGCCGATTTGCAACGATATGAATTCGGTCGCAGCATTCTCTACGATGGTGCAAAATACCTTCATCGTGCCTTCGAACGTTGGGCAGCCGTTGAAATTGACGATGTTAATCCCTATATATTTGAAGACCCTGAAAAAAGCGAATGGCACAACAGTTCGGAATGTCAAGGAAAGTCCTCTTGGCGTTTTTCCAATAATTCGTCTCCCTTTAGTTCTTATATATGGAGTTATCTGAATGCAGAGGAATTAGGCCTTAATAAAAATCAAATTGAGCCGCCGGTAGATATGGTTTTTCAGCAGTGCAATCTCGGAACCTGCGACGAGCAGAAGATGACTTTTTGGACTATGCGAATTATCATAGATGCTTGCCATTCTTTCTGTACGACGCAGGCGGCTGATATTTTTGACGAATGCCTGATAAAAACGCAAGAAGATATGTACTACTACACGCTTGCTACGTTGTGCGCAACATACACGGCTAAAGAAGGTGAACAAAATGACCAAACTTGATGAACTAATTCAGGAATACTGCCCCGATGGAGTCGAGTACAAAAGACTTGGCGATATTGCTACAATAAGCAGGGGCGGTAGTTTTCAGAAAAAAGATTATACTGAAAATGGCATTCCTTGCATTCACTATGGGCAAATCTATATGAATTATGGACTTTTTGCTGAAAAAACATTGTCCTATATTAGTGAGGAAACTGCTCAGAAACAGAGATTTGCCGAGTCTGGTGATATCATTATGGCAGTCACCAGCGAAAATATAGATGATGTTTGTAAATGCATGGCGTGGCTTGGAAAAGAAAAGGTTGCAGTAAGCGGGCATAGTTTTTGATTTTTGGGTTAATTACCCGTTTGAATATGCTTTTTTGCGTAAATGACCCCGCGCCGTTGCCCGAAAGCAAAGGCCATAGAGATTTTGATCGCCCTACCCCTCAGAGGCACTCCGGGCACTCATAGAGAGACAGGCGATGCTTGTTTGAGGGCCGGGAGATCGCTCGCATCACCGCCCCGCAGATGGGGCAATGGATGCGGTAGGCGCTGGCCTGCCGGGTGGTATGTTCCTCACGGGCGATCAGGCGATACCGCTTCGGGACCAGCTCCTCCAGATAGAGCGCGGCGGTCCCGGCGACCTTTTCCCGGTCCGGGGAACAGAACAGTGGGGACTTGTCCAGTCCGGCCGTGTCCCGGTCGATCAGGGGATGGTAGAGTACATCCGTCATGCTTATGCCCTCACAGCCTTGACGGGCTTTCCGGCCGAATCGAAGAAGCGTCCGGCGCAGAAGTCCAGTGCGTCCTGATACTCGGCAAAGACCACGCAGGTAAAGTCGTACTCGACCTTCCAGTAATCGTAGGCGGGATCGGTGCTGTGAGAGACCACGGCAGGCATCCCTTTCCGCGTCTGAAACACGGCCTTGCATTCAAACTTCCCACGAGAGAAGTCCTTGGGATCGTAGGTGGACTTGCCACCATAGTTGATTTTGAATCTCATGATTTTCCTCCTGTAAATGTGTTTTATCCATAACCGGAGAAGCTGGGCACGAAAGCAGATTTATTCAGTAATGGTGGGACTCTTCTGCCCGTTTCATCCGGCCTGCTGTGATGAAGCTGTGGAGGTCGTGCTGGTTATTCCTATAATCTTTCTTATAGGTATTATTTTTTGTTGTCCTATATAGACCTTTAGGAAAAGAGCTCCATGACCTCCACACTTGGTGTATGGATGCTAACCGGGTACGGGGCAGAAAAGGCTCCACACCTAATGCAGCTTTCCGTACATTGTGATCACCTCCGATCTATATCGTTTCGGAGATCAGATCCTCTCACCCTACGGAGAAAAGGTGACTGCCTTGACCACCCTGCTCCGAAAAAAGATGTGCTCCTCAATATAGGGCCACGAGAGAGGACGAAACTTTTATGGTTTGCCAGCTTTTTTCACCATACGGAGAAACATGGGCCGTTTTGACCAGTGTTTTTCAAACTTTTTCTTCACTCTCCGCTATACGGAGAAAAACATGCTGTTTTGATCAGGTGTTTTCCCAAAACTTTTTCTGCTTCCTCCACCATACGGAGAAACGCATACCCTTTTGTTAACGTGTTTCCCCGAAAAGGTTTGCTTCCCTGATATACGGCCACGGGAAAGGGGAAAACTTAACCAATTTTCAAAAAAAGGATTAGAAAATGTAAAAACTGCCTCCGCAAAAGCTGTGGAAGCAGTAGATTATCCAGCTGGATCGTGATATAATATTATGTCAGAATATAAGTGTGATTTGTTTTTTTGTTGTGCTGGGAGGCGACCAACATGACCCCTGAAGAAAGAGCCAGACAACTGATCGATGCCCGTCTTGCGCAATCCGGCTGGGTCGTTCAGAATCTGAAAAAAGTGAATCCCATGGCTTCTCTCGGTGTTGCTGTTCGGGAATATCCCACCAGTACCGGGCCGGTTGACTATGCTCTTTTTGTTGATGGGAAGCCCGTAGGCGTGATTGAAGCGAAGAAGGATGAGCTGGGCAGAACATCACGGTCGTCGAGGGTCAGTCCGGACGCTATGCCAACAGCACCTTCAAATATATAACCACCGAGTATAAAATCCGCTTTGCCTATGAGGCCACCGGGCAGCTCACCCGTTTCACGGATTATGCTGATATCAAATACCGTTCCCGGCGAGTGCTCTCCTTCCACAGGCCGGAAACGCTGCTGGCCCTGCTTGCAAAGGACGATACGATCCGCAACAACATGAAGCGCTTCCCGGCTTTCGACACCACCGGATTCCGCAAATGCCAGATCACAGCGATCCGGAATCTGGATGCTTCCTTTGCGGATAATCGCCCCAAGGCGCTGGTGCAGATGGCAACCGGCGCAGGCAAGACTTTCACAGCAATCACGGCAGCATACCGTCTGCTGAAGTTTGGCAAGATGAAGCGCATCCTGTTTCTTGTGGACACCAAGTCACTGGGCGAGCAGGCGGAGCGGGAATTCCTTGCCTATACGCCGAATGACGATAACCGCTCCTTTGCCCAGCTATACGGCGTTCGCCGCCTGAACAGCGCCTACATCCCCAATGATATCCAGATCTGCATCAGCACCATTCAGAGGATGTACTCTATCCTGAAGGGCGAGGAAATGGATGAATCCGCAGAGGAAGAATCCTTCTTCGAGCAGGCCGGAGCCGACACACAGGCCGCAAAAGAGGTCGTCTATAACGAAAAGGTTCCCCCGGAGTTTTTCGACTGCATCATCGTCGATGAATGCCATCGGTCGATCTATAACGTTTGGAATCAGGTGCTGGAATATTTCGACGCCTTCATCATTGGCCTGACCGCTACGCCGGACAAGCGTACCTTTGCCTTTTTCAACCAGAACGTGGTCAGCGAATATTCGCGAGAGCAGGCCATTATCGATGGGGTCAATGTCGGTGAGGACATCTTCCTCATTGAGACCGATGTTACGAAAAACGGTGCGGCAATCCTCAAGCAGCAGATCGAGTATCGGGACCGCCTGACCCGCGCAAAGGGCTGGAAACAGATGGACGAGGACCTGATCTATACCACGGCAAAGCTGGATCGGGACGTTGTGAATCCCAGCCAGATCCGCACCGTGATCCGAGCGTTCCGGGACAACCTGTTCACGCAGCTTTTCCCACATCGCCGCGAAGTGCCCAAGACGCTGATCTTCGCCAAGACCGACAGCCATGCGGATGATATCATTCAGATCGTCCGGGAGGAGTTTGGCGAGGGCAATGACTTCTGCCAGAAGATCACCTGTCAGGCGGATCGTCCGGAGACTGTTCTCAGCGCTTTCCGCAACGGGTACAACCCCCGTATTGCCGTTACCGTTGACATGATCGCCACCGGGACGGATGTGAAGCCCATCGAGTGCCTAATCTTCATGCGCGATGTCCGCAGCAAGAATTATTTTGAGCAGATGAAGGGGCGCGGCACCCGCACCCTCAGCAAGGACGACCTGCAGAAGGTCACCCCGTCCGCCACGGAGAACAAGGATCATTTTGTGATCGTGGACGCCGTTGGCGTCACGAAATCCAAAAAGACCGAGACCCGCACGCTGGAGCGCAAGCCCTCTGTCAGCATGAAGGAACTGATGCTGAATGTGGCCATGGGCGCAAAGGATGAAGACACCCTCACATCCCTTGCAAACCGTGTGATCCGGCTCAACAGCCAGATGACCGACCGGGAGCGCACCGAATTCAGCAGCACCGTCGGCAGCAGCGCCGGGAACATCGCCCAGCATCTGCTGGACGCCTTTGACCCGGATATTGTTTCCGCCAAAGCGGGGGTGGATCTGTCTGACGATCATGAGCCGACTGAGGACGAGCAGCACCGCATGGATGAAGCAAAGAAGGCGCTGATCCAACAGGCCGTGCAGCCCTTCTATAATCCGGATATTCGCGATTACATCGAGAATATGCGCCGCAGCCATGAGCAGGTCATCGATTCCGTGAATATCGACACGGTGCTCTTTGCCGGGTATGATACCGACAAGCAGGCGAATGCCGACCGTGTCCTCAAAACCTTCCATGAATTCATCGAGGAGAATAAGGACGAGATCCTTGCCCTGCGGATCATTTACGATCAGCGGTATAAGGACCGTGCTATGGCAATCAACCAGCTCAAAGCCCTGTATGAAAAGCTGAAGGCGCAGAACATCACCATTGAGCGCCTGTGGGAATGCTATGCCATCAGGAAGCCGGAAAAGGTCAAGCGGGGCACCTTGGCGCAGCTTACGGACCTGATCTCCATCATCCGCTTTGAGATGGGCTATGCCGAGAGATGGGCTATGCCGATCATCTCGCTCCGTTCGCGGACAAGGTGAATTATAACTTCATGCAGTGGACGCTGCGTCGGAACGCAGGTGCTGTGCACTTTACAGACGAGCAGATGGAATGGCTGCGCCTCATCAAGGATCACATCGCTGTTTCCCTCAGTATTGAGCCGGAGGATCTGGACCTCAGTCCCTTTGATCGCAAGGGCGGTCTGGGCAGGTTTTATGATGTGTTTGGAGATCAGTACGAGGCGATTTTGCAGGAAATGAACGTGGAGTTGGTGGCGTGATATGAGTAACAATTGGAATGTCGTCCCATTCACAGAAGCTGTAGATATTTGTGATATTTTTCGCAAGCCTATTAATAGCAGTGAACGGGCCTCCCGTATAAAAGGGAAAGAACAATCAGAACTGTATCCATACTATGGTGCAACCGGACAGGTTGGCTTCATTGACGATTATATTACGGACGGAGAATATGTTTTGCTCGGTGAAGATGGCGCTCCGTTTTTGGATGCATTCTCTAACAAGGCGTACATAATCAGTGGAAAAACTTGGGTAAACAACCATGCGCATGTTTTGAGGTCAAAAACGAATAACAAGTTCTTGTGTTATTATCTGAACAGCTTCAACTACAAGGGTTATGTTTCTGGCACAACCCGCTTAAAACTGACGCAAGCGGAGATGAAAAGAATACCTGTTCCTGTCCCGCCTCTCTCAGAGCAGGGACGCATCGTTTCCCGTATTGAGGAGCTGTTTTCCCAACTCGACGCCGGGGTGGAAACGCTGAAAAAAACAAAAGCACAGCTTTCGGTGTATCGGCAGGCCGTGCTGAAAGAGGCGTTTTCTGATTGCGATGATAGCGTCACAATGGGCAGTGTTGCAACAATGATTGATCCGCAACCAAGTCATAGAACACCACCTGAGTTTGAAAATGGGATTCCTTACATTGGCATTGGAGATATAGACTACAATGGAAAAACTATCCGGTTCAAAAATGCACGCAAAGTGAATCCATCTGTATATGAAGATCATTTGCAGCGTTATACCTTGCGCGATGGTGACTTTGTAATGGGCAAAATCGGAACCATTGGGAAGCCTTTCCGGTTGCCACTTCCGCAGAACTACACCTTATCCGCTAATGTAATTCTGATTCAGCCAGATGCAGGAAAAATCAATCCCGAATACCTGTTCTGGCAGTTTTCTTCACCGTTAATCACAGAGCAGCTTATGGAAGGAAAAAACGAAACCAGTCAACCTGCGTTTGGTATTCAGAAAGCCCGACTGCTTCAGATAAAAATGTGTTCTCCAGAGGCCCAAGATAGAATCGTCTACGATATTCGAGAGAAAATCTCTGTATGTGAGCATATTGAACAAACAGTGACTTTGTCATTGCAGCAGGCCGAAGCCATGCGGCAGAGTATCCTGAAAAAAGCGTTTGAGGGAACACTGTAATGAAAAAAACTGTCGAAGGAATCTGTAAACTCTGCGGTCAAAAGAAAAAACTGACCTATGAACATGTCCCGCCAGAAAGCGCATTCAATTCAGTTTCTGTAAAAGAGTTTCCGCCTGAAGCCGCTGTTGACATGATGACTGGTGCTGGTGGACGAAAACCATGGGATTTCTCCGGGCTTAAGGGGAAAGTGAATCAACGTGGGGGCGGCGGTTATTATCTCTGCAGTGATTGCAACAATAACACAGGTTCGTGGTATATTTCTGAGTACGTCAAGTTGGCCAATACTTTTCATTATATTATAACCACAAATGAAATGGAGCTTGGGAACACTTGCTCTTTTCACCTTAAGGATGTTTTTCCGTTAAGAATCCTCAAAGCGATCATGACCATGTACTGCGATATTAACAACGGTTGCATGGGAGATGACCAATTAAGGGAATTCCTATTGGATAAGGAATCTCGCAATTTTGACAGTGAAAAATACAAACTATACATTTATATAGCAAGCCATGGAATGCGGCGGATCAGCGGAATTTCTGCCATGTTTATTGAAGGAATCGGTATAGTAATGACCTCCGAGATTGGTAGCTATCCAGTCGGTACGATTCTCTGTATCGACAAGCCAGAAGCCTATACCCCTCCCGGTTTGCTGCTCAACAGCTTTGCCGAATACGGGTATGACGACAAATGCAATGTCGATATATGCGGCATACCATACCTTGAAATCAACACATTGTTCCCGGTAGATTTCCGATCAAAAGATGCTTTTATATCAGTTCCAGCGGATACCGAGTAAGCCTATAAAAACATTACCAAAATTAGTGCTGAAATGGACGAGAAAGGGAATAAACCTATGTCTGAACAAACATCATCTATCATTTCCAAAGTCTGGGGCATGTGCAACCCGCTCCGCGATGACGGATTATCCTATGGAGATTATCTGGAGCAGCTTACATACCTGATATTCCTCAAAATGTCGGACGAGTATTCCAAGCCGCCATATAAAAAGGAGTCCGGTATTCCTGCCAGCTATACATGGCAGGATATGAACACCCTCACGGGCTCTGAATTGGAAGAACAGTATAAAAAGACGCTGGAAAAGCTGGGGGAGCAGGGCGGCATCCTGGGTCAGATCTTCAAGGGCGCGATCAACAAGGTCAGCAACGCCGCGATCCTTTACCGGATCGTGCAGATGATCGACCGGGAGAAATGGGTCTCCATGTCTTCGGACGTGAAGGGCGAAATCTATGAGGGCCTGCTGCAGAAAAACGCAGAAGACGTGAAGTCCGGCGCAGGCCAGTATTTCACGCCCCGTGCGCTGATCCAGGCGATGGTCGCCTGCATCCGCCCGGAGCCGATGAAAACGATCGCGGACCCCTGCTGCGGCAGCGGGGGATTTTTCCTCGCGGCGCAGGCGTTCCTTGCCGATCCGGAGAACTATACGCTTGACCGGGAGCAGAAGGAATTCCTGAAAACCGAGACCTTCTACGGAAATGAGCTGGTGGCGTCCACCTTCAAGCTGTGTCTGATGAATCTGTACCTGCACAACATCGGGGATATTTACGGCAGCGTTCCCGTTACCCATGGCGATTCACTCCTCACCGATCCCGGCTATCGCGTGGATTACGTTCTCACCAACCCGCCCTTCGGCAAAAAATCCTCCCTCACCTTCACCAATGAGGAAGGCGAACAGGAGGAAGAAGACCTCGTATATAACCGTCAGGATTTCTGGACGACCAGCAGCAACAAGCAGCTCAATTTCGTCCAGCACATCAATACCATCCTGAAAGCCACGGGCAAGGCTGCGGTGGTCGTGCCGGATAACGTGCTCTTTGAGGGCGGCGCAGGCGAGATCGTCCGCAAGAAGCTGCTTGCTACCTGTGATCTGCATACAATCCTGCGTCTGCCCACGGGCATCTTCTATAAGCCGGGCGTCAAAGCGAACGTCATTTTCTTCGATAAGCGTCCGGCCAGCGCCGAAACGCAGACGAAGGCCGTCTGGATCTATGATTTCCGCACCAACGTTCACTTTACGCTGAAACAGCATCCGATGCAGTATTCCGATCTGCTGGACTTCATCGCCTGTTATCATCCGGAGAATCGGTACGAACGCACCGAAACGTGGAGCGAAGATAACCCGGATGGCCGCTGGCGCAAATTCGATATTGCTGACATCCTTGCGCGGGACAAGACCAGCCTCGATATCTTCTGGATCAAGGACAGGTCCCTTGCCGATCTGGACAACCTGCCCTCTCCCGACGTGCTGGCTGACGATATCATCGAAAACCTCCAGAGCGCGCTGGAGAGCTTTCAGGAACTGAAGGCGCAGTTACAATAAAAAATGTGATCCATAGTAGATTCCAGCGTTAAAGTGTTATATAATGGGATTAACTTGATAGGAGGCACGCATATGGGCAATTTTACAAGTATTGAAGCAGAATTCAACGGACGATTGGCTCCTCAGGCAAATGCTATCATGCAATCCTCGCAGAATGCTGCTAATCCACAACTTGCTCAAAATCAAATTAATGACCTGATTCAGAAAACATTGTTTGAAATGAGAAAAGAAAGAATGCAGGCGTTGTGTGATATAACTGGCCGAAACCTCATATGCTACATATCAGCATGGCTTCAATCTTCAGCAACTAATCCGGAAATCCAAATAAACGATAATGATATGAACGGCCTAATGAATGCCGTTTCTGGAATTACAGATCGGAAAAAGGGGCTTGATATTGTACTCCATACTCCCGGTGGTGTTGTTACTGCCACAGAAAGCATTGTAAACTATCTGCGTAAGATGTTTAATATGGACATACGGGTTATTGTTCCGCACATGGCCATGTCCGCTGGTACCATGATTGCCTGTTCAAGCAAAGAGATAATTATGGGAAAAGAATCGAGTTTAGGGCCAATTGATCCGCAATATCATAATGTTCCGGCACAGGGTGTGCTAAAAGAATTTGAACGTGCTATGGTTGAAACCATCACCACGCCAAATAGATCCCTCATTTGGAAAGAGATAATTAAGCAGTATCGCCCGTCTTTCGTCGGCGAGTGCGAAAATGTGGTGAAAATGTCGCATGACTTAGTGGAAGGCTGGTTGCTGGAATGCATGTTTAAACGATCTCGAAATAAAGAAGAACGGGTAAAAGTGATTCTGGATGAATTGGCAAGCCATGATGCATCGAAAGTTCACGATAGACACTACGATTACGTAAAGTGTAAAAAGCTGGGTCTAAAAGTAACCGCACTTGAAGATAATCAGGTTTTACAGGAAGCAGTTCTCTCTTTATATCACTGCTATCTATTGAGTATATACCGCCTACCCAGTGCAATTAAATTTATCGAGAATCAGAACGGTCAGACGTTTGTAATCAACGGACAGCGCTAACCCTGCAAGGAGAAATGGAGACTAAAATGAGCATATTTACAGATGGACGCGTTGATTCAAAGATATCAAAAAACGAAGCAATACGGTTGCTTTTTGATGGAATCTCTGATGAGAATACTGAATCACAATATATGGACGAATATGGAAACTATGTCTTCCCGACGGATTTAGTTGCAAATACACCGAACACTGCGGTAGGCACGCCAAATGGGTTATATGCAATAGGTTTGTCGTGTTTATAAGGTTAGCCGAAATGGGTGCACCCGGCAAAACCGGGCGTATTCTATCAAAATGGTGGTACTTTCCCATAAAGGGACTCTGATTATGATACGATCAGGGTCCCTTTGCTTTGCACCCCACCAATTTTCAAAACGTCCTGTGAGAAGGGACTCTCGGGCATCTCGCAAATTTATTGATGATATAAGTTCATCCTCGGCAGGGTTAATCCGCCGAGGTTTATTCGTTTTGACCATAAATTCTGCTATAGCCACCCTGCAAATCGTGAGTGAGATAGGTAATAACGTATGCGAGAGGGCTAAACGTGTGCGGAATAGTCTCTTTTATGCCCGATTGCGCAGGCTATATTTTTGTGATATTATAATTCTGTAATTCTACAGGCTGTGAGAGGTGACAACGCAGAGTTATGGAAAAATTCATCGTAGAATTGACCAAAGAAGAAATGGAGAGATGCATCTCTTTTTCAAAGAAGTCTGCTGAGTCTCAGCAACCTATTGAGTTCGGGCAACATGATACTATCCCACGTGGGGTTGCAGAAATAGCCAGAGACAATTTGATAGGAAAAATGGCAGAGCTTGCTGTTTCACGAAAGTTGAGAGAGCTGTTTGGACTCCATATCCCAATTGACTATGAGATTTATCCTCGCGGCGAATGGGATGACTGCGATATTGCAATTAACGGCTGGAATGTGGATATCAAATCCACACGTATTGGGCACTGGCTTCTCTTTGAATGGCACAAGCTCCGGATGGTATAGCCCTTTTTTCGTGCCCAGTCGGCATAGCTACCGTCAATTTCCCGATGCGAAAGCCTGTTTCTATTTTTGGAGGAATCAGTCTTCCTCCAGGTCAAAACGAATTGTCACACGGCTTTGACCTCCCACGGTACAGGTGAACAGAGTCAAATCCCAATTTCCACTTTCCATTCCCTCTATATCTGTGGGGTTCAGTGTCTCCCGCTCCACCATTTTGTAGATGAATACATTTCCGTCTATATCTGTAAAGGTGGCAATATCGCCCTCCGAGAGCGTTTTCAGGCTGCCGAAATGGGAGGCATAGTTATGACCACAGAGAATCAGATTGTTCAGATATGCCGACCCGCTGTACCGGCAGGGAGCAGTTTTCAGATTGGGATAATTCCACTCGCTGATAATCGGCAGCTTCAGCTCCAAGGCTGGGATTCTTAAAACACCGATAAAGTCTATTCCGTTGATGGTTTCCACTGGCATTTCCATATTAGGGGATAGAACATAGTCCGGAATAACAGTCCGCTCATCGCTCACCAACGGCTCCTGATCCCCGGCGGAGTCCGATGGAGCCTCTGGAGCGGCCTCTGCGGGCAAATACGCATCCAGCTGGGTTACCGCTTGTCTGGCCGATTGCTCTGCCCGCAGCTCGTCGTACAAGTTGTAAGATACAAGGAAAAGGGCTGCTGCAATCAGCAGCAGCCCAATCGTAATCAACAGCAAGCCCTCTTGCTTTCTGCTATTTTTTTCTTCATTCCTCATCAACAGCACCTCTGCGGCGCACCAGGCCGATCACGACAAAGAGCAGTCCGGCGGCAATCAACACTGGAACCGGCCACCAGAGCTGGCCAGTCTGAGGCAGCGTCGGCTTTGTAGGTGTAGTAGGTTTGCCCGGCGTGGTAGGTGTTGTGGGAGTAGGTTCGTCAGGAATTTCCTCATTGTAGCTATTTGTCACCACAAAAGTGATACCCTCCCGTGTGACCTCCACGGTATAACCCTCCAACTCTTTCTCCACAATGGTCCACGTATAGCGATCATTCAATCCCGTCCAGGTGTACCGCCAGTTGTTTGCCGCGTTCAGGGTTACGGTATCATATACCTTGCCGTCACGAAGAAGCTGAACAATTACCTCTTTGGGACGATCTTTTTCATGTCCATCATCGGCCCAGACCTTCAGAACCTTTCGGTCGATGGTATGGTCATCTGGGTTATCAGGGATTTGGGATGAATCGAACTTTGCATTGACGGCTACATCATAAACCCAAATGTTATTCTCTTTGTCCAATCCAGGCAGCATTACCATGAATGGCGTGGGATCATAGCGGAAGCCATTTTGCGTGTGTCGATACCCCAGTACAAAGTACAAACCCGCTTTCAGGCTCTTTCCGGCGGTGGGAAAGGAAACCAATCCCTTATCATTGGTCTTTCCACTGTCTGTGGGGGAAATATCATCCCGCAATACATAGCCCTCCAGGGTGGATGCCAGTGTCCGCCAGGCCTCGTCATCCTTGCCCCGGATATTGACATGGAACTGGGCGAAATCTTTTGTGGTGGTCAGCTCGCCGTATTCGTCTACTGTGGCAACCAGGAAAATGTCAAACTCTGCACCAACCAGGGGCGTGTTTCCATCTTGATAGGAAATGGTCAAACTTACATCCTGGTTCAAGTCAATACTTCCCGCCGCCAGAGCCTGCAAGGGCAGGAGAAGGAATACTGCCAGCACACTGAGCAGCGCAGCAGTCATGCGTCTAATCCTCTTCATCGGCTTCACCTCCGTGTTTCTTTCTTGGCTGCTTGGGCAGCAGCAGTAAAATCAAAAGCAATAGCAAGATCGGGATCGCCACAACAGGAGCCACAAGCAGCGGTTCAATCTGAATGGCGTCCGCCGTCACACGGACGGTCTTTGCTTCCTCAATATTGTCAATCCGGTGTCCCCGTACCAGCAGCCGGTGGGTATTGATACCGTAAGGGGTGCAGGTAACGAGCGTACAGTAATCTTTCCCTTCTTCAATCCGAAGGGCACCCGTCTCTTGGGGTTCCACAATCAGGATTTGATCGACCTCATAGGTCAGCACGTTGTCCAGGACCCGGAGCATAAAGATGTCTCCCGTTTGCAGCTTGTCCAGGTTGGTGAATAGCTTGGCGCTGGGCAGTCCCCGGTGGCCGGAGAGAACGCAATGGGTGCTTTCGCCGCCCACGGGCAGGCTGGACCATTCCAGATGGCCCACGGCGATCTGCAGGACCGATTCCTCCGTACCATGATAGATGGGCAGAGAGCAATCAATGCTGGGGATTTCAATATAGCCCATGACGCCAAGACCGGACACATTCAAAAGCTGCTGGTATTCTTCCTTCTGGGCGTCGCTGAGCAGGTACGCATTGACCCGATCGGTCAGAGATGCGTTGTAGCTTTCGGCCGCGGCCCAGATTTCGTCGTATTGATCCTGGTTCAAATTTGCGACTTCCTCGGCATATGTGGCAATGGCCCGGGTCTGGTGGAGGGAGTTCCAGTAATCGCTGACAGAGGGGTACAGCAGCAAGGACAGCCCTGCAAGAAGGATCAGGAACAGGAGTAGCGTTATATAATTGCCTTTTTTCTTCTTCATGCAGGGTTCTCCTTGCCGCTGTGGGCCGGGGAGGGGTTGCCTCCCCGGCTGTCACAGCGGGATGTCAGTGCGTTTCAGATATGTATCAGGGAATTAGCCCTTGGTGCTCATGCGCTTCTTGGTGACCAGCAGCACAGCCGCGCCGAGGACCAGAACAGAGCCGAGGACATAGAAGATGGTGGTGCCGATGCCGCCGGTGGAGGGAAGCTGTGCACCAGATTGGTTCTCAATGTTGGCAGAAACAACACCGGTGGAAATCACTCCGGTGAACTTATCACCGCCACTGAGGGATATCAGCGTGGGGTTATCGGAAGACACATCGTGAGTAGCCGTAATGGTGAACTCGATATCGGGAATTGTATTGTAGCCAGCAGGCGTGGTGGTCTCGACCAGCTTGTAGTCGCCATCGTCCAGGCCACTCCAGGTAAAAGTGGTCATGTCCTCACCCTTAAGCTCGGACCCTACAGCTTCATATTTACCAGAAGCGTTCTTCTTATACAGGGTGAAGCCTGCGCCCTTCAGAGGGATGAATTCCTTGTTGCCGTCGCTGTCGGTGCCAGTTTTTTCAGTATCCTTGGTCGCATCATAGGCGGGGTTCTTGGTAACCTTGTTGACGATGGTCTGGTAGGTGAATACGATGACAACATCATCGGGGGTCTTGCCGCCTTCACCGGTCTGATCATCATTGGGATTGTTGGTATAGCTCACATGGGAGGTGTTCTTGTTGCCGGTGGAGCCAATAACGGCCTGATTGTTCAGCGTGGAGGTATACTCAACAGAAATGACACTTCCGGCGTGGACAGAGGTGATCTCCTTCAGGTTGGCAAAGCGAACCTCAAAGGTGCAATCATCACCCAAGTTTTCGGTCACAACCTCATAGCCAGTGGTAATCAGCGTTCCGTCAACATAGACTTTCACAGAATTCTTATTGAAGCTCAGGCCAGCGTCTTCCTTATCGTGGAAGGTCAGCTTGTAGCCGTGGGTGTAGTTGGCGTAGTCCTGAGCGATGGTGGCGCTCAGCTTGAAGGGTACGGCATCGCCGATATCGTAGTCAGCGGAATCCTGCCAATCAGTGGTGGAGTTCGCCGCGCTGTCATTGGTGTCCTTAACCTTCTTATCGGAGGTTGTGGTTCCAACCTTGGGAGAGATAGTCGTGGGGCCGACAACCTGGACTACATACAGGGAGTAGGCTTCACCGTCATTGACAGGGCCATTGTCCTTGATCAGATAGTAGCCGGTGGGTACGGTCAGCGAATTACCATTGGAAACCGTACCGAATTTTTCAGAATCCAGTTTCACATATTTCTGAATCTCCGTTAACTTTTCGGTGTCGCTCTTACCATTCACAGCGGCCAGAGCGGCCAGAGTGGTCTGATCGACAGCAGTTCCTTCGGTGCCGGTGCCGTTCTTGCCCCACTTGATGTTGGACAGAACACCCTCATGGAGGTCGCCGGTGAAAATCTGGTAAACATCATAGGTTCGGGTGCTTCCCTTGGGAGCAGAAATTGTAGTGTTTTCTGCCGCAAACGCGGTAGTAGCCAGAGCGAAAACCATAATTAGAGCCAGCAGGAGACTGGCGAGTTTTCTTGCGTGTTTCATTGTTCGACTTCCCTTCTTCTTTTTAAGTTTCTGCGTAGTAATGGGATCGTGCTGCGCATCAGGAAGATACTGAATCCTCCTTTCTGCGCTTGGTATGGTGATACAACAGGAGGAACGCCGCGCCCGTGAGCAGCAGGAAGCCTCCTATGGTATACGGTATCGTACCGGCCCCGCCGGTGTTGGGCAGCTCGGGGTAGCAGACTTGGTTGGTTACGGTCACGGTGGCTGCGGCACTCCCATCTGCGGGAACCGTTACCGCAGGGCCGTTGGTGTAAGTCACAAGGAAGCTGCTGCTGTTCACCGTGGCCGGCACATTGCCCGAAATTGGCTGACCGGAATCATCCAGCTCGTAGATGTAATACATTTTCCCAAGGGTCAGGTTTGTAAACTTCGCTGTCCCGCTCTCCGGCGTGACCGTGTTGTTCGCGTATGTGATGGTCACCGTTTGCAGCGGATCGCCGGTGGGATTTGCTTCGGTATAGATTCCAAAACGGTAGGCTCCGTCGATTTTTGCCAGATGATTGCCGCCCGCATCCAAAAATGCCTTGGCCACCGTGGCTTCGCCCTTGTGGTTGTAGGCCTGATAGGTGTAGTCCGCGCTCTGGTACCAGACGGTCACCCCATTGGGGAAGGTGGGATAGCTTCCGTCCTCCTGCTGCTTTACCACAGCGAAGTAGTGGGGCACGGCATCCATCACATAGCCCTCCGGGGCGGCTGTTTCAGTAAGGCAGTAGACCGTGTTATATTTCATGGTCTGACCACTTTCTTTCCCGAAGGTCAGGGTGCCGTCCTCGCCGGTGGTGCCGGTCAGGGACAGGCCATTTTCTGTTGCGGTAAAACTACCGTCAGCATAGCTTCCCTCCACCAGAGTGAACGTCGCGCCGGGCAAGGCCTGGCTGGTATTGTACTGGTCCAGCTTTTTGACTGTTACACTGGGAGAAGTGTCTGCACCAACGGTACCGCCGGTGGAATAGCTGAATTCTTTGACCTCTACGCTGCCGCCGCTTGGGGTGGTATAGCCTTCCCAATGGGCGTTGTTGGAAATGGAGATGGTCTGACCCGGCGCGGCGTTGACTGTGGTTTCATAGGTAACGGTCAGAGGCAGTTTGTCCGGCAGGACAATTTTCAGCGTCTGTCCTTCCACGGAGGCGGTCCAGTTCGATACCACCTCGCCTGTCTTGGTGTTCACCACCTGAATGGAAGTGGTGTCCATAATCAGGGTTTTGCTCAGCTCGTCCACCAGGGTGATGGTATCCTTGCCGCTGACCAGATCTTCGCCAAGCCCGTTCAGCGTGATTTTGAACGGATAACGGCCGCCGTTGATTTCAGGGTTATATGTGCCTTGCTTGGACAGAGACTGTCTTCCGATGGTCACTCCATTGCTATCGTTGCCGATGGTCGTTCCCTCGGAATTTTGCAGGCTGACCACATTGTTGAACTCCTTGCTCACGCCGCCCAGAAGAACGTCAGGATCCGTTACCTTACAGACGATCTGTATCTCCACGGCATAATCGTCCCGGTATCCGCCTCCGGCTACCAGATTGTCAATATCCCAGATCACCTGCTGACCGTTGGTGTAATAGTAGTTCGTCTGGCTTCCCGCGTTGTTGCTGAGCAGGGGCTTCGCGTATTCCGTCCAGCTGCCGCCTAGGGCAGCGATTTCCTCAGCTGTGAGCTGCGCAAAGGTGGGTTTGGGATCCTGCCGAACTGCTTTATCTCCCAGCCACCATATACGGACATAGGTTACCTCCATCCCATCCGGGATCTGCTCGACCACACGGTACCGCCCGGACAGGCTGCCCTCATAGTTCACATGAATCTGCCAGGCCACATAGGTACCCGCTCCGTTCAGCGCGCCTGTGCTGATGGCCTGATTTGTGCCGTGCTGGATGTCCGTGATGGAGTTGCCGGAACCGGGATAGGTAAAGACACGGCCCAGTTCCTTAAAGATATTTTCGCTGCCGTACAGGGTCTTGCTGGCCGTGTTGTGGTCCAGCCAGTTGGTGTCGGCGGAGGAGCTTTGCAGCTTATTGTTATAGGTAAAGGCGTCTCGTTTATTGGCGGGCAGTTGACTCGGCTCGGTCTTGACAATCAGATAAAGGGAATCACCCTGCGCCAAGCGAATCTCTGTATTCAGGGTCAGCGTCAGAGAATAGTTGCCTTTCGCAACGGTATAGTTACTGCTTTCTAAGGCCGTCAGCAGGTTGCTGGCGATTAGCGAATCCAAATCCGCATAATCCGCGAGAGAGTTCGTTCCCAAATTGCCCGTATATACGCCCACAAAGGAGGTGCCCCGAATATAGTGAGCCGACCCGCCGACCGCTTTCGTGACGTCCTTGATGGCAGTGCCACTGGGCAGAACCTTTCCATCCACCTTGATGACCCAGTACAGTGCGCCATTGGCAAAGTCTCCGGTGGTCACCTGGGGTTCCTCGTAGTACCAGCTCTGCTTTTCCGCGGCAAAGCTTTTGCCGCCTTCCACGATGACAGAGGCCTCCACGCCAATTCCGGCAAGCGCGTATCTAATATTGCCGATACCCACCGTGCCGGACAGGTTAAATCTGTTGCTTACCACCACCTGCGTAATGCCGTCGATATTCGTGGGCTGCGCGTAGTAGGTCAGAAGGTAGGCCTTCTTTCCAGCCAATCCAATCTGCTCAGGTGTGAAGCTGAAGGAGGTTTGCCCGTCAACTTTTACCCAGACGGTTTGATCAGGCGTGCGGCTGCTCAAATTGGCAATGGCTGCTGCATCGTTCAGGCCGGAACCGGGTGCGTTGCTGCTGATGGTATAGGCATCCACCCGGACATAGCCCACAAACTCCATGTACTGGCTGCCTAGGCTGTCAGCCATGGACGCAGAGGACAGATCCCAGTCTCCCGCCTCATTGGCTGCCACCTGATACTTGTAGCTGCCGGCAGGCACAGTGAAGCTGCTGTCAGGGGAGGTGATTTGGGTAACGGAACTGCCGGTGGCGTCATACACGCTGCCGCTCATGGACACAGTGCTTTCCGTCTCCTGCTTCCCGCCCGCCAGCTTTCGGCTCCAGACCTTGCGGTCAATGGTCTTACTGGTCATATAGCCGTTCAGCCGTAAGCCGCCATCTTTTCTGCTGTCATCGGTATAAATGCAGGCGCGATTGTTGATCTGGACATCTTCGTTTCCCGCCGCCATGAACACACCGGGCTCCACATTCACCGTGTAGGTCAGGGTTTTGCTTTCACCGGGAGCTAGGGAACCCACATAATAGGTGAAGCTATCGTTCTTCTTGCCGTCATTGTCCGTATCCGTGATGTTCAGTGTAGTTCCTGCCGTAATCTCCGTTAAGCCGCTGCTTCCGTTCTGGCCGTTGGAACCGCCCTGATAGAGGTGGAACGAGTTTGCATCGTAAGACAGATATTGGCGGATGGCTGCTAAGGTCCCATTCTGATTTTCGATTGAACCGTCCAACGCGTCCATAATTTTCACATTGTCCAGGACATAGCTGTTGTCCGCATTGGCCTTCACCCAAATGGTGTAGGTGATGGTGCCTCCGCCGTTTTCGCCGGGGGTAAACGTCGAGGCCACTTTGGACATGGTTGCACCAGCACGGGGCGTAAAGGTGACGGTGTCGCTGTCCCGCTGGTAGGTCTTGGAGTAAACATTCGCCGTGTTCTGAAGATTTCCCTTTGCCGTGACGCCGGTGTATGCATCCTTCAGCTTGACCCGGTATGTCAGAGTCCTAGTTTCGTTGGCTGCCATATCGCCGATGTCCCAGACCAGCGTGCCGGGTTTCGTCGGGTTTTCACCTGCGGGATCCGGGATGGGTTTATCCTCCGTAGGTGCCGCACCGATGTAGACGATTCCGGTGCCTCCGGTTTCCGTGGGGCCATCCGTATCATTGGTAGCGCTGGACCCGCCCGTCACGCCCACATATTCCTCGATGTGCTGGGTATCCGCAAAGGTATCCACCACCTTGACCTCCGGGCAGCCATCCGCGCCAGCCGTCACGGTCAGGGTGTAAGTCAGATAATCGCCGTCCGTCTCCTCCGAGATGGCCGAGACGGTTTTGCTCAGATCCACATTTCCGTACTTGGCGACAATGTCACCAGCAAAATCGATGTTGATCGTTGTATTGCCAATGACAATTTGACCGGTTCCATCTTTGCCGACCTGCGACAGGTTAACTTCTGCTTCCACAAAAAAGTCGCCGCTGAGGACGGTATTCGTCTCTGTCTTTTGCTTTGCCAGCCAAGTGGTGTCAAAGGCAAGGGTGACCGTATTGTTTGCCACCGTGATGGTGCCCACGGTCGTGCTGCCGCTGGTGATGCTGCCGTTGGCCGTGGCGTTGCGCAGCAGGTCCGGCAGGGTATAGGTCATTTTCCCGCCCGCAGCCAGGAGATTATCAATAGGGACGTTGCCGTAGCTGATCACCAGCTTGAAATCCGCATTGCCCGGAATATCCGTCGCGCCTGATACATTGGTCCACGCTGCGTTTTCATCCGTGCGGTAATAGAGTGTTGCGCCTGTGATATAGTTTTCTACGGAAACGGGATCGGTTGCCCCTGTTGTATCCGCATCCAGAGTCATCACCGAATAAGCGCGTATTTTGGCGCCAGAAGCGTAGGCAGTGCCCATAACCGGCAGGCTGGGATCGATCTCCATGCCGGACATCTCTTTCTCCGGTTCGGTCGTTTCTTCCGTTTCTTCTGTCGCTTCTGTTTCTTCCGCAGTGCTGCATTCCTCCGTGTGGGTATGCTCCTCCATATCGCAGGTCAATTCCCAAGTGCCATAGCACAGGGCGGTATGGGTGTGTTTTTCATCCTCGGGAAGCGTACAGGTCAGAGCCTCGGTATCTGCCGGTTCCTCCACCGTCTCAAAGCACGCATCCGTGTGCTGATGCTCCAAAACCTGGATTTTGCCGCAGATCAGATTGCCGTCATCATCATAGCAGCCCGGGTCCTCCGGGGATTCATAGGGCTCGTGGGTGTGGAGAATGATTTCTTTCTCCTCACAGATCAACTCCGGTTCGGCCGGTTCTGCTTCTTCCGCCGGTTCGGTGGGCAGCTCGCAGATCAACGTCTTTATCTGCTCGTAGCACTGGTCGGTGTGCTGGTGTACAGGCTCCTCTGTGTCGCCGCACGTCAGTTCCCGCGTTGTCTCATAGCAGCTTTCGGTATGCTCATGATCTTCTTCACAGACCAAAGCAGACGTTTCTGTGTAGCAGTCATCCGTATGCACATGGGCCGGTTCCGTAGATTCCTTACAGATCAATTCGCCGCGCTCCACGGTGTAGCAATCATCCGTATGGGTATGTACTTCGGGTGCGTCTGTTTCCGGCACGGCGTAGCAGCTTCCGGTGTGCTCATGGGTCTCGATCTCCGGCAGTGGGCACCAAAGGTTCCCATTTTCGTCATAGCATGCCGAATCATGCTGGTGAACGACAAAGTCTGCGTACCCGCACGTCAGGTTTCCTTCGCTGTCATAGCAGGTATCGTCATGCTGATGGAGATTCAGGCTTTCGATGGTACACACCGGCTCGGTCCGGACGGCAGAGGTTACTTGCGTGTAGCAAGCCTCCGAATGGGTGTGTTCAGGAATCTCACACGCTCCCTTTTCCATGGTAATGGCGGGAAGAATCAATGCGTAGACCGTGCAGAACACCACAACGCAGGCAAGACCGGTTACAACCCGGTACCAGCGTTTCTTCCTTTGATGTGCCTTCGTATATTTTTCTGCGCCCTGAAGAGCATCCTTCTTCATATACCAATCACCGGCTTTCCTATCTCAATGTTCCGAAGTCAGGCAGGGGCCAGAACCGGAAGACAATTTTTCCAACAATCTGTTCATCGGAGACACAGCCAACCGTTGTACTGCGGGAATCCACAGAAGTAGAGCGGTGGTCGCCCATGCAAAAGTACCGGTTATCCGGCACCTGGTAGGGTAATGCAATGTCACAGTCTCCAAGGGCTTTTTCTGTCAGGTATGGTTCGTCCAGCAACTCACCGTCCACATACACATTTCCGTCAGCGTCAATATCCACCCACTGACCGGGGCCGGCGATACAGCGTTTGACCAAAATCTTGTTGCCCATGTAAAACGCCACCAGGTCGCCAGGCGCAAAATCCGATCCTTTGACGGAGATCACAATATCTCCCTCGTCCAGCGTCGGAGCCATGGAGGCTCCGTAAATTTGCAGCACAGGCATCCAAATCGTGGCCACCAATACAGCCACCGCAGCCACGACAATCAGGGTGTAGATGGTGCTTCTCAGGACCCGTTTATATCGTCTCTTATATTTTTCTCTGCCAAGCTCTGCCGTGAGCTGCTCCACGGTTGGAAGATCGCGTGGATGCATTGTTTTACTTTTCATCTGTCCAAACCTCTCCGGCTGCCTGGATCATTTCTCGGAGGGCTTTCTGATCTGCCAGCAGTTTGGCTGCTTTGGCAACAATCTGTTTCCAATAGGCATCCGCTTCCGCGTGTGCTTTTTGGCTGTACGCCTCTGCCTCCTGCCGGATCTGGGCGGCTTCTTGTTTTGCCTGTTCCTTCATATCACGACAGATTGCATCCTGTTGGCCGCTTATCCGTTCGATGTTCTCAAGATACTGCTGCGCTGCGGCCTCCGCCGCCTGAAAGACACCGTTGAGGGACAGGGCAGCCTCCGCCAGGGAACCGGCTTTGTCGATCTCGATCCTGCGGTCCCGAAGCTGTGCTTCCGCCTGCTCCAGCCTGATCTTCAGCTGGCTGTTTTCTTCTGTCTGGGCAATCAGCATTTCCAGCAGCTCACTCCGGCTCAAACGCCGCAATTCTTTATCCGTCATAGAGCACCTCCAAATCTGTGTCACAGGGCACAAATGCAATAATGGGCATCGGTCATTTCAGCCTGCCCCAGAAGATCCTTACGCCGCAACGCGGTCGTAATCATCCTTGTTCTGTGCTGTGAAACACATACCTCCATGATGTTTAGCCATGAATCAGTAATCTGAAACAACTATCAAAACCAACATTATTTCTATAATGTAGTGAAACGTTTCCGGCAGATTCCGGCAATAAATACATATCCAAAATCTACACAGAATAAGTTTAGCACAAGAACACAAAATAATCAATAAGAGGCACAGGAAAAGTACGTAAAATAATGGAAAAATCGGAGTTAAGAGAAGCAGTACAAAAAAACTTGGCAACACGAATTCACCCTCAAATTCATTTTTGAAAAACGTGTATGCAATATCGGAGCTGACGCGGGAGAAGACCGTTATCATGATAGCCCACCGGCTCAAAACCGTCCGCCATGCCGACCAGATCATCGTGGTGGATAAGGGGCAGGTCATCCAGCGCGGCACGCATGAGGAGCTGCTGCGGCAGGACGGCATCTATCGCCGCTTCATCACCGGCCGCGAACAGGCCGCCGGCTGGAAGCTGTAACAGTAAAGAAATAATAAAACCGCACTGATTTCTATAAAATCAGTGCGGTTTTGCTGTTCTTTTTATCCGACGCCGCGGGGTATGCTGACAATATCAGGCGAGGTCGGCGAAAGCCTGCTCGAAGTCGGCTATGATATCCTCGATATCCTCAAGGCCGACGCTGATTCTGACAAGACCCTCGGAAATTCCGGCGGCGGCCAGCTCCTCGGCGGAGTAGGTGGAGTGGGTCATGGAGGCGGCGTGCTCGACGAGAGTTTCGGCGTCGCCTAGAGAGACAGCGATGGTGCAGAGCTTCAGCTTGTTTATAGCCTTTGCCGTGGTTTCCTTGTCGGCCTTCAGCTCGATCGCTATCATGCCGCCGAACTTGTCCATCTGCTTCTTGGCGATCTCGTGACCCTCAAAGCTCTCCAGACCGGGGTAGTACACTTTCGCAACGGCGGGGTGCGCCTCGAGGTATCTTGCAAGCTTCATGGCATTCTCGCAGTGGCGATCCATACGGATGCTCAGCGTCTTGAGGCCGCGGGCGATGAGGAACGCGTTGAACGGGCTCATAACCGCACCGGTCATATGTACGACGCCGACGCCGCGGACCTGATTGATGAATTCAGGCTTGCCGACGACAAAGCCCGCGATAACGTCGCCGTGACCGTTGATGTATTTGGTCGCGCTGTGAACAACAACATCCGCGCCGAGATCGAGGGGGCGCTGGAGATAGGGAGAGCAGAACGTGTTGTCAACGATGACTTTGATATCCTTGTTGAAAGCGTGGGCGGCGTCCGCAACGGCCTTTATGTCAATGACCTTCATGGTGGGGTTGCAGGGAGTCTCAAAGTAGACGACCTTCGTCTTATCGGTGAGGGCAGCCTTGAGCGCGTCAATGTCGTTCATGTTGATAAACGATACCTTAACACCGAGCTGGGTGATCTCCTTGGAGAGAAAGGCAAAGGTGCAGCCGTAGAGAGTCTCATCCGCGACGATCTCATCACCGGCGACGACGCTGCAATAGAGCGTGGCGGTGATGGCACCCATGCCGGAGGCGGTGGCCATTGCGGCTTCGCCGTTTTCGAGGGAGGCTATCTTCTCCTCAACGGCGTTGGTGGAGGGGTTTGCGGGACGGGAGTATACGTATCCAGTCTCAGTGCCGGCAAATCTGGCGCCGCCATGCTCGACGGTCTCGAACATGAAGGTGGAGGTCTGGTAGATAGGATCGCAGAGCGCACCGGCGCTGTTCTTGCGCTTGCCTACATGAATCTGACGGGTCGAAAAGCCCAGTTTCTTTTCAGTTTCCATAATAATGCTCCTTCTTTATCGATAATGATATTTCTCAGCGCAGCCCTGCGGCGATCTGGTAGATCTCGCGGATTGCGTCGCTGGTAAGGCCAACGTAGCCGCCGGTGACGCCGTCTCCGACGCCGTTCATCTCAACGAGCTTTTCAATATCGTTGGGATCGGCGCCGATCTCAGCAAACGTCAGAGGCATATTGAATTCGCGCATGAGGTTCTTGAAAGCTTCCACGCCCTCGCGAGCTGTGCGCTTGGGATCGTCAACGTCGAGCTGGCAGCCGAAAACCTTGACCGCGAGCTGTGTGAAGCGCTTTGCGTCGCTGTGCTCGATGCAGTAGGTCATCCATGCGGGCATTATCACCGACAGACCCGCGCCATGTGCGCAGTCGTATACGGCGGACATGACATGCTCGAGATGATGGCTGTTCCAGTCCTGCTTGCGGCCGACACCCATGATGTCATTGTGGCAGACCATGCCGCCCCACATAATGTTGGCGCGCGCGTCGAAATTGTGAGGATCGCGCATAACGGTGCGCCCCTCGTGGATCATGGCGAGAACCACGCCCTCGAGCAGCCTGTCCGTAGTCTCAACTCCGGGAGTGTTGGTGAAGTAGCGCTCCAGCGCGTGAGAGATGATGTCGGTCACGCCGCAGGCGGTCTGGAAAGCGGGCAGGCTCTCGGTAAGAGCAGGGTTCATGACGGAGAACTTCGGGCGGATGCAGTCGGCCTCGGCTGCGGTCTTGTCCAGAGTCTCTTCGTTGGTGATGATGGCGTTCGGGGAGCCTTCGCTTCCTGACGCGGCGAGAGTGAGAACAACGCCGACGGGCAGTGCGGTCTCCGGAGTTTTGCCGGAGAAGAAATCCCAGAAGTCGCCGTCATACGGCACGCCCATCGCAATGGCCTTTGCAGTGTCTATGACGCTGCCGCCGCCGATGGCGACGAGAAAATCGATCTTCTCGCGGCGGGCAAGCTCGATGCCTTCGTAGACAAAGCCGCTCTTGGGGTTTGACTTCACGCCGCCGAGCTCGATGCTGTAAAGACCGGCGGCATTGACGGACGCCTTGACGCGGTCAAGCAGTCCGGATCTTTTCGCGGACTGGCCGCCATAGACGATGAGCACGCGGTTGCCGCCGAATTTGGCGACGTATTTGCCGGTGTCATTCTCGCGGTCGCGCCCGAACACAAAATATGTAGGGCTGTAAAAGTCAAATGAATTCATGCTGTCCTCCTTCAGTTATTGTGTATCTGCTGACGGATCAATATCCGCTCTTGTGGCTGCCGGGCTGGCCGTAGGATTTGAACTTCTCCATGACAACGGCCATCTGCTCGTCGGTGAGTATCTGCGGCTGGCCGATGCACATTGCGCGGTACTGGAGCTTGGCGATGTATTCCATATTGTTGGCGAGGGAGAAGGCGCTGGCGATGCTGCTTCCGCAGACGACTATGCCGTGATTTGCGAGAAGTACGGCGTTGGAATCGCCGCAGACCTCGATGGCCTTTTCCGCAAGCTCTTCGGTGCCGAAGGTGATATACGGGGCGCAGGGGACAACGTCGGTGTTCGCGTCGCCGATCACGTAGTGAACGGCACGGATGGGCTGATTGAGCACCGCGAAGGTGGTGCAGTACGCCGAATGGGTGTGGACAACGGCACGCGCTTCGGGCTTGTGCTTATCCGTCAGTCAGGAGAACCATCAGGCGATAAAAGATATCTCCGTGCGCGCCGTCGCGTACAATATGCCCGGCGTAACGGTCGACGGCAACGACCCGCTGGCCGTATATGAGGCGGCGAGCGAAGCTGTGGCGCGCGCCCGTGAAGGCAAGGGGCCGACGCTCATCGAGTGCAAGACCTACCGCCAGCACGGCCACTTTGAAGGAGACCCCGCGCCCTATAAGCCTGCGGAGGAGCAGGCGGCGTGGATGAAGAGAGACCCCATCCCCAATTTCAGAAAGTACCTTATCGATAACGGCGTGGCGGACGAGGATGAGCTTTGCGGCATTGAGGCAGGCGTTGCAAAGGAAGTCAGCGACGCGATCGAGTTTGCCGCCGCCCAGCCCTGGCCAGACGCGGATTCCGTTGTTGTCGATGTATATTCGGATATAGTAGAGGAGGCAAGAAAGAGATGATCCTGACTTATCGTGAAGCTATCCGCGAGGGTATGAGCATAAGAATGCGTGAAGATCCGAGAGTTATCCTCTTCGGTGAGGACACCGGCGCCTACGGCGGCAGCTTCGGCATCACCCTCGGCATGTATGATGAATTCGGCGGCGACCGTGTGCGCGATACACCGATATCCGAAAGCGCAATAATCGGCTGCGCCGTCGGCTCCGCGGCTACCGGCATGAGACCGATCGCAGAGCTCGTTTTCTGCGACTTCCTGACCGTTGCGATGGATCAGATCGCCAATCAGGCGGCAAAGATGCGCTATATGTTCGGCGGAAAGATATCTCTCCCCATGGTTGTCCGCATGCCTGCGGGCGCGGGACAGGGCGGCGCCGCGCAGCACTCCCAGTCTCTCGAAGCGTGGGTCACTCATGTGCCCGGCCTCAAGGTCGTGTATCCTTCGACTCCGCAGGATGCGCTTGGCCTTATCCTGTCCGCTATTGACGATGATAACCCAGTAATATATTTTGAAAACAAGATAATAAAAGAGAAAGCCGATATCACCAATTTTGATCCCATCCCGCTCGGCAAGGGCAATATCGTGCGCGAAGGTACGGATATTTCCGTTATCACCTACGGCCTTCAGGTCTACGATGCGAAGAAGGCGGCGGATATACTCGCCAAGGACGGTATAAGCCTTGAGATCATCGACCTGCGTACGCTCTATCCGCTGGACAAGGACATGATACGCAGCAGCATCGCAAAGACTCACCACGCTATCGTTATCACCGAAGAAACCAAGCGCGGCGGCTACGGCGGAGAGATCAGCGCAACCATAGCCGAGGAAATGTTCGACGAGCTTGACGGCCCCGTCGTGCGCATCGGCTCGCTCAATACCCCCGTCCCCGTGTCTCCGATCCTTGAACAGGCGTTCATGCCCAACTATCAGGATATCGTCAACGCCGCACGGAAAATGCTGTGACCGCGTTTCGGAAGGAGTTTTAGGTATGGCCTTTTATGTATCAATGCCCAAGCTCGGAATGACGATGACGGAGGGCACGATAAGTGAATGGAAGAAGAAAGAGGGAGACGCCGTCGCGGTCGGCGACCCGCTTTTCGACGTGGAGACAGACAAGCTGACGAATACGATAAACGCCTATGAGGCGGGAACGGTGCTCAAAATACTCGTGAACGACGGCGAGACCGCGGCCTGCCAGCAGCCCGTCGCCATTATGGGGCAGGCGGGTGAGGACATCTCCGGCCTTACGGGGGCTGCTGCCGCACCGGCCGAGGAGAAGACAGAGCAGCCTGCCGAGCAGAGCGTACAGCCCGCCGCGCACAAGGCCGGTGAGCGCCTGATAATCTCGCCGAGGGCGAAGAAAGTTGCCGCAGAGCTTGGGATAGACACGCATTATGTCACGGGGACCGGACCGAACGGCCGCATCGTCGAGAGGGACATCCGCAATTATAAGTCTGCCGCGCAGGAAGAGCACAGCGTAAAGACGTCTCCGCTCGCGAAAAAGATCGCCGCAGACATCGGGGTAGATGTGAACGATATCCCGAGCGACGGGCGCGTCATGGCAGGGGATATCCTCAAGTATCTGCATGACAGCCGCGTACCGGTGCAGGAGGCTCCCGCCCGCGAGGAGACCGTGAATATGGACGGCATGCGCAAGGCTATCGCGCGCAACATGCTCAATTCCCATATGACCAGCCCCACCGTCACCTTTGATCTGAGTGTGGACATGACCAATCTCAAGGAGTACCGCGCCCAGCTCAAGGCGAATGATATCAAGGTGAGCTATACTGACATACTGGTCAAATTCGTCTCGAAAGCGCTCACGGAATTCCCCGCGCTCAACTGCTCGGTGGACGGAAATAAGATCATCTATAAGCACTATGTCAACATGGGCGTCGCCGTTGCGCTCGATAACGGGCTTGTTGTGCCGAATGTTCCCGATGCTGACAAGAAGAGCCTGACGGAGATATCCTCGGAGGTCAAGGAACTTGCAGAGCTTGCCCGCAGCGGGAAGCTCCCGATGGAGCGTCTCCACGGCGGCACGTTTACTATAACCAACCTCGGCATGTACGGCATAGAGAGCTTCTCTCCCATCATAAATCAGCCTGAGGTGGCGATCCTCGGCGTGTGCGCAATGCAGGACAAGCCTGTCGTTGTGGACGGCCAGATCACCGTCCGGACGATGATGAACATGTGCCTCACCGCTGACCACAGAGTTGTGGACGGAGCCCTTGCCGCACAGTTCCTGCATCGGGTCAAAACGCTCATGGAAAACCCTGCGCTCATGCTTGCATAATTTAGGAGGACGGATATTCAATGGCGACCAATGTCATCATGCCGAAGCTTGGAATGACCATGACTGAGGGCACGATAATCAAATGGCATAAAAAAGTCGGGGACGCGATCGAAGAGGGCCTGCCGCTCTTTGATGTGGAGACCGACAAGCTTACAAATACGGTGAATGCGAATGTTTCCGGAACGCTCCTGAAAATAAGTGTTCCGGAGGATGGTACGGCGGACTGCTTGGCGGTCGTTGCGGTCATTGGCAGCGAGGGCGAGAAGCTCGAAGCCGAACCCGCACCGGCTGCCGCGGCGGAGCCTGCCGCGCCGCAGACGGAGAGCGGCAATGATCTCATCGTCATCGGCGGCGGCCCGGGCGGATACGTCGCGGCAATACGTGGCGCGCAGCTTGGAATGAAGGTCACGCTCATCGAGGCGGACGCCGTCGGCGGTACCTGCCTCAACCGCGGCTGCATGCCGACAAAGGCACTTCTGCATTCTGCCGAGGTGTACGAGCTGGCAACGCACTCTGCCGGCATCGGCATAGTGGCGAACGACGTTTCGGTAGACTGGAACGCGGTGCAGAATTCGCGCGCCGGTGTCACGAAAAAGCTCACCGACGGCGTGAAAGCGCTCATAAAGGCAAATAAGATTACGCTGATATCCGGAAAGGCGAGCTTCGCAGACCCGAAAACAGTCTCAGTCGGCGGCAGGATACTGACTGCCGGAAAGATAATCATCGCCTCCGGCAGCGCGCCGATCGTCCCGCCGATAAAGGGGATCAGCGAATGCGGCGCGGTCATCGATTCTACGGCCTGCCTGCAGCTCGACCATGTTCCGGAGAGCCTGCTCGTTATCGGCGGCGGAGTGATCGGTCTTGAGCTTGGCAGCGTGTACGCGCGTTTTGGCAGCAAGGTCACGGTAGTTGAGATGAGCCCCAAGCTCCTGCCGCTCATGGATTCGGAGCTTACCGCGATGGTTCGCCGCCAGCTTGAGACCAAGGGCATGGAGATACTCACGGAGAGTAAGGTCGTCTCCGTGGAAAGCTGCGGCGCTGGCGGCAGAGTTCATATCGAGTGCCCGAACGGCGAGAGGACAGTGGAGGCAGAAAAGATACTGCTCTGCGTTGGCCGTAAGCCCAATATCGAAGGACTGGGACTTGAGAAAGCCGGAGTAAAGACGGAGCGCGGCTATATCTAGGTCAACGATCGGATGGAGACTTCCGTTCCGGGCATATACGCCGTCGGCGACTGCAACGGGAAGCTTATGCTGGCTCATGCCGCAATGGCTATGGGCGAGACGGCGGCCGAGAATGCAGCTGGCGGCAGCAAGACCTTCATTGCGGCTTACAGCCCGTCCTGCGCATATATCGGTCCCGAGCTTGCCGGTGTTGGATATACCGAGGAACAGCTCAAGGAAAAGGGCGTGGACTACAAAGTCGGCAGATTTGTTACCGCCGCAAACGGCAGAAGCCTTGTGTCCGGCCATGTTGACGGCATGGTCAAGATCATTGCCGGTGAAAAATACGGCGAGATACTCGGTGTACACATCATGGCGCCGAGCGCGACCGAGCTTATCGAAGAGGCGGCGCTGGCCATTCGGCTCGAAGCCACGGTGGATGAGCTTGTGGATACGATACACTGCCACCCGACCGTGTCCGAGGCGCTGCGCGAGGCGGCGCTTGCGGTAGATGGCCGCGCGATACATATGCCGAATAAAAAGAAGTAAACCGATAACCACCTAAGTCTGCCGTCTTATGTGCGGCCGCGGCAAAAACGAAAACCGCCATGCTCAGACACTGTTCTGAACATGGCGGTATTTTCTTGCCGTTCAAATATATTTTGCCGTGAATTCGTCAAGAGCCGGAATGCTTTCACAGCGCCAGTATTCCGCGCCGTTGTCGGTTCGCTCTACAAGCTTCTTGTTATACAGCTCGCGCCGCAGTGTCGCGGGATCGTGGAACGTGCTCCACGCGTCCAACAGGTCGTTCAGCTCGGCTTCGGAATAGCGCCTGTCCGGCTCAAGCTTCCCAGCGAGATACCACAGCGCGGCGAGCTTTTTACGGTTCTTCGCGGGGAACGCGGTGAGCTGCATTTTGCCGTTGAGAAAAGGCTGAATCAGCCGCAGCAGAGAAGAATCATCCATTTTTGCATCCCCCGATCATCTCGGTGAACAGTCTGTCGCGGTCAAAATCTCCGGAGACAAAGCCGGGAATTTCCTTTATCGCCTTGCAGATACTGAGGCTGAAGCCGGTCAGAATAGCGCCGATCTCCGCGTCGGAGTATGGGCAGTCGCCGGTGACGATGAGCGCGGCGATGCCGTACACCACGATCCACAGGTCGCGGAAATAGCGCTTGGCTTCGGCTTTGCTGATGTGGTATATCCGCTCCAGCGGCTCCTTCACATAGTCCAGCGAATGGCGCATCGCGTCCATCGCGCCCTTTTCACCCGCGTCATGCGTGAGAAAAAGAAGCCTGTACAGCTCCGGCTCCTCGCGCGCGAAGCGGATATACTGCATTCCAAAGCCGTAAAACGGGATTTCCGCCCGCAGCCCCTCTTCCACGTAGCCGTCGTATATCGACTCCGCCGCCGAGCGCACCGCGCCGCGAGCCTCGGCCATCGTAGAAAAGCAGGTGAACACCGGCTGGGTCGATACGCCGAGCTCGTCCGCAATAGCCCGCGCGGTCAGCGCGCCTATGCCATTCCGGCGCACTACCTGCAGGGCGGCGTCGGTTATTTCCGCTCTGGTAAATTTGAATTTCGGTGCCATATAAACTCTCCGTTTTTCGTCAGCATCAAAGATTTTTTATCTGGTTGCTTATCAGCATGCCCACTGTGTCCGCAAACATGCTCAGCGAGCGGATGCGCGCAAAGTCGCGCCCGTAGACAAGCTTCGCCGAGGCGACGTCCTCGTCGTCGCCGGTGAACACGCACATCACCGCGATGCCGTCCGCCCGCGCACGGCGCACCTCAAGCGCGGCATCGGTCAGTCCGACGTCCTTTTCATAGGTCACAAGTTCGTCCGTCTCGCAGCGGCGGGTCTTTACAACGTCGTTCGGCTTCACGTCGGACAGGACGATGAGCAGCTTGTGCTCGTATGGGGAAGCGTTCATCAGCCGGTGCAGCGCGGCGATGGCGAGACCGTCGCGGTTGCAGCCGTTGGAGACGTATTCAAATATCCGCCGATTGTCGCGCGGACGGTCATAGTCCCGAAAAACGCGGAGCACGGTGTAGCCCGTCATGGAGCAGAACGAACTGACCCGACAGGGAATGCCGCAGCGCGTGAGGCTCTCGGCTACCATGTAGCCCTGCGCGGAGACGATCTCCTGCCGCGTTTTCTGCGAGGTCGAGGCGTCGAGCAGTATGTCCACCGACAGCCCGCCGATGTCGTCATGCTCCGTCTTGCGGAACACGCGGCTGTCGCCGAAGCTCAGCGCGCGCCATACGCGTCCGCCGTCGAGCCGACCGGAATTCGCGCGGATGATGGCGGGCTGGAGATGCATGAGCGCTGAGTTCTGGATCTTCGAACTCAGCTTTGCTATGGCGCTGCGGTTCTGCGCGAGACTTGCGTCGTAGCTTGCGCGGTTCTTCACTATCTGCGCCGCCTCGCGCTGGCGCGACAGCGCTTCAAAGCCGTTGCGTATCTGCGCCGCGTCCGGACGGTCGCCGGATGTGATGAGCAGATGGCAGGATTCATGGCTGCCGGTACAGAGCTCGCGTTCGAGCTTGTCCGTTTTTGCAGGAGAGAATATGCTCCTGCCGTACTTCGTCTCCATAAACTCGCGCAGTTCCTGCGCGGTCATCTTGGTTTTCAGCTCTTTCTGCTGCACGTCGCCGTCCGCCGAGCCGCCGTAGACGTCCTGCGGATGCTGCGTGAAGCCAAGGCCGAACCTGCGAAACTGGGTATCGGCATTCTTCCTGCCGCGCTTTTTGAACGGCTGCGTGAAGCTGCGCTTCTGCGCGCGTCGGCGCTCCTCGGTGCATATCTGAAACCAGCGCTCGAACAGCTCCTTCGCCCGCGCGGCGATCTCCGTTTCCGTCATGTCCGGCGTGAACTCCAGCTCGTCGAGGAGCTTGGAGTCGTATTTGTTCATGCGCGATTCAAGCCCCAGCACGCGCGAAAAGTGCGCGAGCGCGAGCGAATCGTAGAATTGAAAATCCTCCGCACCCTGATGCTGTTGCACGAACTGCTCGGCGTATCTGCGCCGAAGCGCTTCCAGCGCCGGGCGCTGCGGCAGCTCTCGCTGATAGACGCAGTTTTCAAGCCCCAGCCAGAACAGATCCGTGTATGTGTCGGCGTCCTCATATTGCTGAAGCCCTGCGAATATCTGCGCGAACACCGCGTAGTCGTAGTGCTTCCGCGCCGCGCCGAAGATGCAGTTCCAGTAGAGGTCGGCTCTGCCTTTCACGTCGTAGGCGCGGAAATCAGGGCGGAAGTCGTAGCGCCCGGCGCAGTTCCAGACGATGTTTGCCGCGCGCTTTTGCTGCCGCTCGTCGATCTCTGTCATGGCTCGAACAGGTCACTGCGGCGCAGCTCACCGGGGATGCGCGCGCCGACGATATCGGACACGAGCTGGCGCTCGAAATCGTCAAAGCTCTTGTTGAGGATGCCCATCTCAAGCGCCTCGCCGAGACTCAGTCCCTGCTCCGTGAGATGCACGGCGGCGATCAGGCCGCGCAGGTCGAGCGCCTTTGTGGATATCTCGGAGCTGTCGCACTTTTTGCGGATCTCCTGAAACAGCTCCGCAAGCTGACAGGCATATTTCGCGCGTAGCTTCGGGAACGTGGCCTTCAGCAGCTTTTCAAGGCTGTCGGCAGAGATGACGGGCATGTTTATCACCATGAAGCGCGAGGCCAGCGCCTCGTTCAGCTCGCGCGTACCGGCGTAGCCGTAGTTCATCGTAGCGATGAAGCGCGTGCAGGGGGAGAGCGTAATGCGGTCGTAGCCCGGCACGTCGATGATGCGGCGGAAGTCCAGCGTGGCGTGGAGCACGGAGAGAGATTCGTTCTTTGCCATGTTTATCTCGTCGAGCACGCCGAAGCCGCCCTCAACGGCGCATTGGTATATCGGCCCGCGGCGCAGCGTCACCTCGCCGTTTTTAAAGGTGTCGGTGCCGATGAGCGAGGCGGCGTCCGTGTTGAGGTAAAACGAAATGTCCCACTGCGGGCGCTGGAACACGGCGGCAAGGTTCTCGGCCAGAACGTTTTTGCCGGTGGCCTTCGGCCCGACCAGCAGCAGGTTTTCGCCCGCGAGTACGGCGGCTATCGCCTCGCGCCAGACCTCGCGGCCGTAATATTTATATTTGGGGCAGGGGATGCGTCCGGCGTTCTCCGGCGCTGCGGGAAAGCTGCGGCGAAAGTCCTCGATTCGGGCGAGCATTTCCTCGTCTATACCTTCGCTGCGCAGAAAATCGAGCATGTTTATCCCTCCATTTTATGTCTGATTCCTATGCTAATATTGTAGTCCTAAATTGGAAAAAGTCAAATGTTTTGGCTGAGCTTGGCATTGATGCAGAGCGCCGTTCTATCTACCGTGACATTGAAGAGATCAACAAGGCGCTTTGGCTCTTGGAGAACGAGGATGATGATGCCGACATTTTCGCCGCCGAGAAAGCCATTGAGACGGACGAGAACGACAGCGAGAAATTCATCGTGTATGATCGGCACTTGAAGGGCTTTCGGGTTGTTCGCCGCAAGTACGAGCTTTCTGACATTCGCCTAATGGCAGAGTGCATCTATGCCTCCCGTTACATCTCTCAGAGCGAGGCAGAGCGTTTGGTGGACATCATCATACTTCTTCAGTTTGATAATGAGCGAGTTTTTGTGGCACGTAAAAATCCCGATAAGGGGCAGCAAACAACTTCCGTTTCGTATATCGAAGTTGGTGATAAAATTGAAGTTCCAGAGTCATGTAATTTCTCTGCTAATACAAACTCGGCTGGGATTGAAAAGTCGCTAACTCAACGGATTGGAATTTCTGAAAATTTGAACATGCCGCCAAATGGACAAAGCAGACTGCCGCTTGCTGCATATGAAAAAACGTGTCTCACGGTGAGACACGTTTTTCGACAGATTGATATGGAGTTTTCGGTGTGGTATAATCGGGACAACAAATCGGGAATTTGTGGAGGAGAACAATACGCAATGCTTCTTATCAAAAACTTGGAAACGCCAAGATTGACGATTCGTTCTTGGCAGAAATCCGATAAAGACTTTACGCTCTCTCTATGGGGAGATAAAGAAAACGGGAAGTATATGAGCGACCCTATCCGTGAGAACATGGATGAAGCGTATCTCAAATGTGTCGATGAGATGGAAGACAACCCGGATGGATATTATCTGGTTGCTGAATGGAAAGAGGATGGTACGCCTGTCGGTACCTGTTGCATATTCCCCGAAAACGAGAATTATGATATCGGGTATTGCGTCTCAAAAGACCATTGGAAAGAAGGCCTCGGAACCGAAGTGATTGATGCTATCATTCGCTGGGTTAAGGCGGAAGGCGGCAAGTCAATCACGGGAGAAGTGGCAGATATCAATCTTGCGTCGGTTGCGCTACTTCGCAAATTTGGGTTTTCAGAGGACAGAAAAACGCGCTATAAAAAATGGGGAGAAGAAACCTATTTTGATGCCCATTATTATAAGCTGAACTTAGAGTGAGCATTCTATTCCGCACAACCAAACACCTGTTTGCCGAGGTAGGTGGAACGATGTTAGAGTATCATAAAACTACGGAAGCAGAGAAATATATCATCAGCGATTGGAAGTACGAGGGAGAATATGCCCTTTACAACAAGGCTCAGGGGATGAAACAGGCTATAGTCGAATTGCTGAATCTAAATCACGGTGGATTAGTGCTTTTGGAGTATGGCTTTTAAGTCAGAGCAAAGAATTTCCATTTATGGCTATTGGTGAACCAGATTATTATAATGTTCTCAAGAATCTTGAACTCGAAAAAAAGCTTAAATTTATTGATGAGTATCCTTATGATATTGCGGATTATATTTCAAATGTAGATACAAATAATAATCTTGCTTACGTTCTCGCAATACAACAATACGGTGGCCTTACCACCATGCTTGATGTTACGGATGATATCGATGTTGCTATTTTTTTCACTCAATCTAAACTGAATAAAGCGACAAACCGATTTGAATTATGTGACCCGACTCATGAAAACATTATCTATGTTTTTGCACAGTGCGCTGATACTTCGACATACGATATCTCTCGAAACCTCTTTAGTCAATTATCTTTCAATGGTATATTTACTGGTGACTATTCAATTCCTGCCAGAATCAATAATCAGAGATGTGGTCTTCTCTATGGTGCCAGTTTGTTTGAATTTAATACATATTCCTATCGTATTATTGCGAAAATTCATTTACGTAGTTCTGATATAACTACGACAAAAACTGTCGAGGAAATGTTTCCAAGCCAAGAGATGGATTCTCTTTTTAAAACGTTTTCTAATGTAATACCCGGGTTAGAAGGGCTCTATGGGTAACTGTTCTACAAGAGTATATGCCATCTACTAATGAAACAAAAAAGTGTCTCACTGTGAGACACATTTCCAGGCAACGAAAAAAGGCCGCTTTCACGATCTCTTGAACGTGGAAACGGCCTTTTTCAGTAGGAGGGAGATGCATGAATGGCGGTGGAAGCTGCCAGCATCATCCCGATTTTTATTTTGGGGAAACAAAAAGGCTTGATCTCCGAAGAAATCAAGCCTTTCATAATGCGTCTGGTGGAGATAAGCGGGATCGAACCGCTGACCTCTTGAATGCCATTCAAGCGCTCTCCCAGCTGAGCTATACCCCCATGGGCAAGATGTATATTATCAGACATGCGGCCAAATGTCAAGAGTTTTTTCACGCGTTTCGGAAGTCTTTGAAAATAATTTTATGCGGCTGGGTATGATATTATATTTGTAGGCATTGACAAAGTGTGATATAATACATTTTTAGAAAAATAATATGTGGAGGCATCTGCAATGACAAAGATTGATATATTCTCAGGTTTTCTCGGCGCGGGCAAAACTACGCTCATCCGCAAGCTGATAGCTGAGGGCTACAAGAACGAAAAGCTCGTTCTTATCGAGAACGAATTCGGCGAGATCGCAATTGACGGCGGTTTCCTGAAGGACGCCGGCGTACAGATAACCGAAATGAATTCCGGCTGCATCTGCTGCACGCTGGTCGGCGACTTTACGAAGGCGCTCAAGAAGGTCATGGAGGAGTACGCACCGGATCGTATCATCATCGAGCCGTCCGGCGTCGGCAAGCTCAGCGACGTGGCGCATGCCGTGGAGCAGGTCGAGGGCGCACACATCGGCGCAAAGGTCACTGTCGTCGATGCGGGCAAGTGCCGCATGTACATGCGCAACTTCGGCGAGTTCTTCAACGATCAGGTAGAGAACGCCGACCTCATCGTCATGAGCCGCACCGACACTGCGAGCGCGGAAAAGATCCTTGCCGCGACCGAGCTTCTCAAGCAGCTCAATGCCAAGGCCGGACTCATCAGCACGCCGTGGGACAAGCTCAGCGGCGAGCAGATAGTCGAGTCGATGGAGCACAACGCTCTGCACGAAGAGCTGGAGCACATGGAGCATGAGCACCACCACGAGCATGAGCATGACCATGAGCACCATCATCATGACCATGATGAACACGATGAGCACTGCACCTGCGGCTGCCACGATCATGATCACGACGATGACGAGCATGAACATCATCATGACCATGACCACGAAGAGCATGATCACGAGCATGACGAGCACTGCACCTGCGGCTACCATGATCACGAGCATGACCATGACCATGAGCATCACCATCATCATCACGCAGACGAGGTGTTCACGAGCTGGGGCATGGAAACCCCGCGTAAGTTCACCGAGTCCGCGCTGCGCGGCATCCTCTCCGCACTTGAGGACGAGGCCAAGTACGGCGTTATTCTCCGCGCGAAGGGCATTGTCGATGCTGAGGACGGCGATTGGCTCTACTTCGACTACGTCCCCGGCGAGGTCGATATCCGCCGCGGCGGCGCTGCAGTCACCGGCCGCTTCTGCGTGATAGGTTCCAAACTTAACGAGCAGGCATTGAAGGAGCTGTTTGAACATTGAGTGATAGAAAAGACGTTCCCGTATATCTCTTTACGGGCTTTCTGGAATCCGGCAAGACAAAATTCATACAGGAAACGCTGGAGGACAAGCGCTTCTGCAACGGCGAGCGCACGATGCTTCTCGTCTGCGAGGAAGGCGAGGAGGAATACGCCCCTGATCAGTTCGCCGACAAGAGCGTATACATCCATGTCATCGAAGATCAGAGCGAGCTGACGGCGGAAAACCTTGAAAAGTGGCTCCGCGAGTCGCGGGCTGAGCGCGTGGTCGTGGAGTACAACGGCATGTGGATGCTGGACGTGCTCTATTCGGCGATGCCTGAGAGCTGGATGGTGTATCAGGAGTTCATGTTTGCCGACGCAGGCACCTTCCTTACCTATAATAATAATATGCGCCAGCTGGTGTACGATAAGCTCAAGAGCTGCGAGCTGGTCGTGTTCAACCGCTTCAAGCCCAACATGGACAAGATGGAGTTCCATAAGATAGTCCGCGGCGCGTCCCGCCGGAGTGACATCGCCTACGAATATGCCGGAGGCAAGGTCGAGTATGACGACATTGAGGATCCGCTGCCGTTTGACCTGACCGCGCCCGTCGTCGAGATCGGTGACGATGACTACGCTGTGTGGTATCGCGACCTGTCCGAGGAGCCGAAAAAGTACGAGGGCAAGACCGTGCGCTTCAAGTGCCGCGCGCTCAAGCGCAAGAAGATCCCAGCGGGCTGCTTCATCGTGGGCCGCCATGTCATGACCTGCTGCGTCGAGGATATACAGTTCGCGGCGCTGGTGTGCCAGTGGGACAAGGCCGACACTGTGACGGACGACTCCTGGATCATTTTGACCGCGAAGGTGAACTTCAAGTTCCACCGCGCGTACAGCCGCAAGGGCCCCGTCCTGACCTACATCAGCCACGAGAACTGCGAAGCTCCGGCGCAGGATGTTGCGACTTTCTATTGATTAAAATGATAAAAATATCGCCTCATGCCGGCAGGCATGGGGCGGTTTTTTCGGCGGCGTGAATTTTTGCATAAAATAGAGATAACCCCTGACTGCGGCTCGTGCCTTCAAACCAGTCAGGGGTTATCTCTGTGAATTCTTAGTATCTAACATCCTGGTTACCTCACTTTCGTTAGAATGTAGCGCCGCATGTCAACGGGACACATTTACCAAGCACAGATATTTATTTTTCTTGCCTCTAAGTGGGGCGGACTTATGTGCTTCTGTCCTCCTGCGTATTTTGATCTTGCAGCGCCAAACCCGAATCACTTCCTGTGTCGGGTGTCTTATTTGTACATCGGACTCACCCTTTCTGATGCTAATATAGCAAACGGGACGCCGTTTTTCAATTCGCAGAATCCATGATTTTTGAGACGCGTTTTTGTGCACGTGTATGAAAAACTGCAATTTTAGCCGTGGCGGCTTTGACATTGTTGACAATGGAGCAGGACTTTTGTACAATAATATTGTTGCGGGTCAAAATTTGCCCCGCATTTTTATATTCTTTAAGGCACGCCACGGCGCATCGCGCCGTTGACAACGAACACCGCACAGGGTATAATAAATTATATGATATATATCAAATAATATGTTTTAGGCCGACTGAACTTGAGGGGGAGAAACTATGGAGATCAAGCGCTTGGAAAGAGAAGAATACGCCGGAAGGAAGTTCACCGCGCGCTATCAGACGCGGGGCTATTATGACATCTGCGCTGGCGAAGGCGGCTTCTGTGTGAAGTACACGCCCTTCGGTAAAACCGAGGAACGGTCGTTTGACACCGTGTTCTTCGGCGAGTGGCTGGAGGAGCCGATTAGCGTTCGGGGCGTTTGATGGCGAGGAGCTGATTGGCTATGTTGAAGGCTCGCCGGAGAGCTGGAACAACCGATTTCGGATAAGCAATATCTGTGTGTTCGAAAACGCAAAGCGCGGCAGCGGCGTCGGAACGAAACTGCTGGACGCAATCCAGGCCGCAGCGGCGTCCTCCGGAGCGCGGATGATCGTCCTCGAAACGCAGTCCTGCAACGAGAACGCGATCGCGCTTTACCGGAAGAACGGCTTCGAGATGATCGGTTTTGACCTGTACGCCTACTCGAATGACGATCCGGAGCGGCACGAGGTGCGCTTCGAAATGTGGAAGAAGCTGAAATAACCGCGAATGGGGTGGCTAACGGATGAAAATTCTTGTCTTTAACGGCAGCCCAAAGAAGGAACGCAGTGACACGATGCACATCACGCGCGCATTTCTAGGCGGCATGAACGAGGCCGCGCCGCAGGAGGTGCAGAGCATCAACGTTGCTGACATGCATATCGAGTTCTGTCGCGGCTGCTTTGCCTGCAAATATAACGGCGGGCGCTGTGCTATCGACGACGATATGCGCGAGATTCTGGAGCAGATGCTCGCAAGAGACCTGCTGCTGTTCAGCTTCCCACTCTATTGCTACGGGATGCCTGCGATGTTGAAAAACATCATCGAGCGTACTCTGCCGCTCTCGTCCATGGCGATGGCAGAGATGAACGGACGCTATGTCCACGTCGGGCAGCGGGATTATTCGCATCTCAGATATCTGATGATTTGCGGCTGCGGATTTCCGAACAGCCGCCGCAATTTTGAACCGGCAGTACGTCAGTTTGAGCTGATGTTTCCCAATAATCATACGATCCTGACTGTGCCGGAAAGCCCGATGCTCAGCGCACCGGAGGCCGCGGCAGTGACTGTTCCGCGGCTGGAGCGGGTGAAAAAGGCTGGGCGGCAGTTTGCGGAAACAGGGGAGATAGACCCGGCACTGCTGGCCGAGATAGCTTCCCCGATGATTCCGGAGGATACCTACGCAAGGATCGTCAATGGGAATGTATAAGGAGATCAATATGAAAAGAATAGTTGTATAGAATCTACTATCCCTGATACCGGATTCTTTCTACCAGCGTTTCCTTTTTCAGATTACTGCTTAAAACGAGGGAAAGCACAATTTGTAGGATACCAACCAGAAGAATCATAACAAGAATCGGGATAAGAGGAACGTGATAAACGT
>ENA-ORSK01000443-ORSK01000443.1-human-gut-metagenome-genome-assembly--contig:-NODE-443-length-43019-cov-18.537543_pt1 | contig 43019 bp, 41 predicted proteins | sample MGYA00242192_ERZ509159 | MGnify/ENA primary metagenome ERZ509159 (study PRJEB26280, sample SAMEA2338663) | human gut metagenome | biome: human gut; feature: human-associated habitat; material: faeces...
GGAAAGAATTTATGCTCCGACAGACGAGGATCATCCCCACGCGTATGGGGACAAGTTCTATCTTCTCCGAGAGAATTTCTAAATCTGAGGATCATCCCCACGCGTATGGGGACAAGTCCTTAACCCAAAGCGGAAAAGATCCATCAGCAGGATCATCCCCACGCGTATGGGGACAAGATATTAACGATAATAGCAGTTATGATTATTGTAGGATCATCCCCACGCGTATGGGGACAAGCACAGCTGCAGCTGCGCCGGTGCTCGAGCGCAAGGATCATCCCCACGCGTATGGGGACAAGGCAGCTACGCCGATCGAGTAATCAGACGTGTTAGGATCATCCCCACGCGTATGGGGACAAGTCAATCAGATTGACCGAAGAAACTTACAACTTGGGATCATCCCCACGCGTATGGGGACAAGACCCAATCATCCCCGGCAGGAACATAATTTGTAGGATCATCCCCACGCGTATGGGGACAAGCAGATGTGCGGCGGTCAGGGTTATGACTTTACAGGATCATCCCCACGCGTATGGGGACAAGGTACCGACCTGTGAACGACTGACAAAATGCCGCGGATCATCCCCACGCGTATGGGGACAAGGGTTATGTTCCATTGCAGACGAGTTGCGCCTAAGGATCATCCCCACGCGTATGGGGACAAGTTATCGAAAAATTAAAGTAAAGAAAGGAAAATCAGGATCATCCCCACGCGTATGGGGACAAGTCTTGGGCATATTAAGCTGATAGACAGCTTCGGGGATCATCCCCACGCGTATGGGGACAAGTACCCGATAAAAAAATTTTGCCCAAAAAGTAAGGGATCATCCCCACGCGTATGGGGACAAGGTACACTGTATCTGTGACGCAGTTATCGTGCAGGGATCATCCCCACGCGTATGGGGACAAGTTTATGCAGATATGGTAAGGAGGTTCACAATGAGGATCATCCCCACGCGTATGGGGACAAGCTTTACCGAGCGTGCCAAGCTGACTAACTACATCAATCATCCCCACGCGTATGGGGACAAGCTGATTATACAGTCAATCCTGACCTATCAAACAGGATCATCCCCACGCGTATGGGGACAAGTTCAATTATAATTCTGCTGTTTCTGTTCGTGCTGGGATCATCCCCACGCGTATGGGGACAAGACAATCGGCTTTGGAGGGGAAAGTGCAATGGTGGGATCATCCCCACGCGTATGGGGACAAGACGCAAACACGATACGCAGTATCGGTAACACAAGGATCATCCCCACGCGTATGGGGACAAGGCTCAGGCGTTATACTATCACCTATGTTATCAGGGATCATCCCCACGCGTATGGGGACAAGCCGACTGTGTGCTATCATAGACCGAAGTTGCAGGGATCATCCCCACGCGTATGGGGACAAGTTGATATGTCCGAGAAACTCGACCTTATCCATGGGATCATCCCCACGCGTATGGGGACAAGAAGGTCATACGGCTGTACCGTCTGCTTGTAGTAGGATCATCCCCACGCGTATGGGGACAAGAGGGGGTAGTAGCGGTGACACTTAAGCAGTGCAGGATCATCCCCACGCGTATGGGGACAAGTTATCATAGTTCGTTGTATTGTTAAGCCAAGCAGGATCATCCCCACGCGTATGGGGACAAGTTTCGGCATTATTTCCTGCATTTTGGTGTTTAAGGATCATCCCCACGCGTATGGGGACAAGTTCGGTGCTATATATGCCATTTAAATACATCCTGGATCATCCCCACGCGTATGGGGACAAGAGGCATATTTTGATAAGGCGTTTAACGCTGCCAGGATCATCCCCACGCGTATGGGGACAAGAATACAATGTTTGGGCTTGATATATGGTATCAGGGATCATCCCCACGCGTATGGGGACAAGGCGGGCGACAAATACAGGGATGTGCTGATAAAGGGATCATCCCCACGCGTATGGGGACAAGAAGCTTGCAAGATTTTTATAACGTGGTAAATAAGGATCATCCCCACGCGTATGGGGACAAGGAGCTGCGGCGAAAGTTGAAACCGCACTTACTAGGATCATCCCCACGCGTATGGGGACAAGCTACCCTTCGAGCCGCTACCACAGCCCCAACAAGGATCATCCCCACGCGTATGGGGACAAGCCTATCCTGATAAAAGCTGATAAAAACGAAGCAGGATCATCCCCACGCGTATGGGGACAAGAAATGCTATAGTCCAGTTAATATCAAGTCTTGGGGATCATCCCCACGCGTATGGGGACAAGCTATAAAGGTATTGACATTATCAGATATAGCCGGGATCATCCCCACGCGTATGGGGACAAGAGAGAAGTTGTGCCAAGTGAACGCACACAAGCAGGATCATCCCCACGCGTATGGGGACAAGCTTCTTTCGGTAATAAAATATTTTATGCTTTTAGGATCATCCCCACGCGTATGGGGACAAGGCCTGCCGTTAACCCCTCTGCCATGGTTTGGTAGGATCATCCCCACGCGTATGGGGACAAGTTAGGCACGACCTGCGCATAAACTGTAGGCATAGGATCATCCCCACGCGTATGGGGACAAGACTTCCTTACCTGCGATTTGGGTAAAAGTGGCAGGATCATCCCCACGCGTATGGGGACAAGGAAAGTTGCCCTGCAAGCAGTCGATTTGAGTTGGGATCATCCCCACGCGTATGGGGACAAGAGTTGTTACCGATATAGTCATTATAATCAGACGGGATCATCCCCACGCGTATGGGGACAAGTAACAAAATTAACTGCTGTTGCATTTGAGCTTAGGATCATCCCCACGCGTATGGGGACAAGAGAACTTGGATATAAAGATTTGGCTTTAAGATAGGATCATCCCCACGCGTATGGGGACAAGGTATAATATATACAGTTTGTGCTTGTGTGATTAGGATCATCCCCACGCGTATGGGGACAAGCATTTGTGGCGATATTTTAACTGATATTGGCAGGGATCATCCCCACGCGTATGGGGACAAGCACCTTACGGCTTGTGCCGTTCCTTTCGTTTCAGGATCATCCCCACGCGTATGGGGACAAGAATACCCGAAACCGCCTAAAGGGGATTTTGAAAGGATCATCCCCACGCGTATGGGGACAAGTTTTGTTCTTGTAAAATTCGGCAACTGAATTAAGGATCATCCCCACGCGTATGGGGACAAGGTTCATAATTTGGGCTTTGAAATGTCATTTTTAGGATCATCCCCACGCGTATGGGGACAAGAACAGGCATTGCGGGATGACGCAATGCAACAACGGATCATCCCCACGCGTATGGGGACAAGAATGAAGCAATACCCGAAACCGCCTAAAGGGGAGGATCATCCCCACGCGTATGGGGACAAGGTCTATGATGATAGCTTAAGTTACTACGAGGCAGGATCATCCCCACGCGTATGGGGACAAGAGTGCTTTAGCTCCTTTTTCCTTTACAAAATCAGGATCATCCCCACGCGTATGGGGACAAGTTACCCGATGAATTTGTTTTACTCAATGACTTAGGATCATCCCCACGCGTATGGGGACAAGAGAAGAACACAGGGGCGCAAAAGCGTGGGATAAGGATCATCCCCACGCGTATGGGGACAAGAATGAATTTGCTATCACTGAAAAGCTTTTGCAGGGATCATCCCCACGCGTATGGGGACAAGGGGTTGTGGTAGTGGCTCAAAGGGCAGTTATAAGGATCATCCCCACGCGTATGGGGACAAGTTAATCCAATTTTAATTGATGCCGACTTTAGTGGGATCATCCCCACGCGTATGGGGACAAGTTTGTTTGTCCTCCTGCCCTTTGGGCTGTCTTGGGATCATCCCCACGCGTATGGGGACAAGTCTGCTCCTGCTTTGTAAACTCGTCCTGTATCAGGATCATCCCCACGCGTATGGGGACAAGGCAATTCTGTTTATGAGCGCCGATAAAAATTCAGGATCATCCCCACGCGTATGGGGACAAGTTGACGGTGATAAGGAAGAGAAAAACGCAGAAGGGATCATCCCCACGCGTATGGGGACAAGCTCAGTATTTTCGATAGCCCGCATTTCAGTCAGGGATCATCCCCACGCGTATGGGGACAAGTCGTTCGATGGTATAATCTAAATCGCCAACTAAGGATCATCCCCACGCGTATGGGGACAAGGAAAATATTAAAAGATTTTGGAATACCTTACAGGGATCATCCCCACGCGTATGGGGACAAGCATATGATAGACAGTGCCTTAATCCTGAAGACAGGATCATCCCCACGCGTATGGGGACAAGCAAGTGTATCTGAGCCTGTATGTGTATCTGTTGGGATCATCCCCACGCGTATGGGGACAAGGGCTTTACGCTCCTCAGGACGTTTATTTAGTAAGGATCATCCCCACGCGTATGGGGACAAGTTCCTATCTTTATTTGTTCGGGGTCAGGGAGCGGGATCATCCCCACGCGTATGGGGACAAGTCAACTATCCTTGAGATTATCTCAAGTGTCGGAGGATCATCCCCACGCGTATGGGGACAAGTAAAATCAAACGGGGTATAAAGCCCGTCATGAGGGATCATCCCCACGCGTATGGGGACAAGAACATTTGCTTTTGTTCCATATCAAGTTCAAAAGGATCATCCCCACGCGTATGGGGACAAGAACTATCCTTAACTTGAATTTCGCCGATAGTGAGGATCATCCCCACGCGTATGGGGACAAGTAAGACCGCCGACCTTATCACCGACATTTATTGGGATCATCCCCACGCGTATGGGGACAAGCCTTGTATATTTATTATGTATGTAGTCAGAATAGGATCATCCCCACGCGTATGGGGACAAGGAGTAGCGGTGTCACTCCCGACCAATCAGTATAGGATCATCCCCACGCGTATGGGGACAAGCTGCCTTGCGAATATCCCAGTATCGCTGTAATGGGATCATCCCCACGCGTATGGGGACAAGGGAACAGAAGCGGAGAACAACGAAATTTTTGAAGGATCATCCCCACGCGTATGGGGACAAGAAGAGCCTAGCGGGTAAAAACTACCCGATGAGGGGATCATCCCCACGCGTATGGGGACAAGCCCCGATAAACAGATAGTTTGCAGATTTGCACAGGATCATCCCCACGCGTATGGGGACAAGAAATTCGGAAACTGTTCCGCCGTAACTTGCAGAGGATCATCCCCACGCGTATGGGGACAAGCTTGCCTTTTAGCCCCTTTGCTTTCTTTTTTGAGGATCATCCCCACGCGTATGGGGACAAGATCAGTTATGCGTACAAGGCAGTATTTTGATTAGGATCATCCCCACGCGTATGGGGACAAGTATCCTTATCATTGTCGGCAATAAATCCCTTTGGGATCATCCCCACGCGTATGGGGACAAGAATTGCGCTCACAAAACTCATCGAAAAATTAAAGGATCATCCCCACGCGTATGGGGACAAGGTGTGTACAACGACATTTGTATGCACGCTTACAGGATCATCCCCACGCGTATGGGGACAAGCTGTGCTTGATACAGTCGCTTTGTCACTGTTTGGGATCATCCCCACGCGTATGGGGACAAGGCTTTTCAAGCCTTTCAATCTTTTCGGTAAGAAGGATCATCCCCACGCGTATGGGGACAAGAGATTTACAACGTTTTGGTGTATTTACCGATGGGGATCATCCCCACGCGTATGGGGACAAGCGTGGCGTTTAAAATTCATTCTGCCCGTCATTAGGATCATCCCCACGCGTATGGGGACAAGTTTCTTTTTATCCATCTTTTTAACGGAGGAAAAGGATCATCCCCACGCGTATGGGGACAAGAGTATCCGAATGGCACAATAGCAAAAATGGCTAGGATCATCCCCACGCGTATGGGGACAAGAAGAAAGGAGATAAAAGCAAATGGCGGTACTCGGGATCATCCCCACGCGTATGGGGACAAGTCATCTTCTTTGCTTCAACGTTTACCTTTTTCAGGATCATCCCCACGCGTATGGGGACAAGAAATATTACTGTGTCGGCAGAAACTACCGTGAGGGATCATCCCCACGCGTATGGGGACAAGATACCGATATGGCGTTTAATTTCAATTCGCTTGGGATCATCCCCACGCGTATGGGGACAAGTCTTCAACAACTGGTAATCGCTCGGCAAAGTTGGGATCATCCCCACGCGTATGGGGACAAGTGTACCAGTTTTCGGGAATTGCTTTCGGATTTGGGATCATCCCCACGCGTATGGGGACAAGAGGCTTCAAAGCTGAAAACGGGCTTATTATTGAGGATCATCCCCACGCGTATGGGGACAAGGTATTAAGGAAAGGAGCAGTAAATGAAGTATTAGGATCATCCCCACGCGTATGGGGACAAGTGTCTGCAAGTCCTTCACCTATCGTATAGGCAAGGATCATCCCCACGCGTATGGGGACAAGACCACGAGTTGAAAACCGCACAGCGTAAAGCCAGGATCATCCCCACGCGTATGGGGACAAGATTGAACACGTTGCAGGGATAAAAGTTGTGAAAGGATCATCCCCACGCGTATGGGGACAAGCGACCAGTTAGCCGAATACTACGACTTTTTGAAGGATCATCCCCACGCGTATGGGGACAAGACTAAAGAAATCAAGGAAAATAGCGGTTTTGCAAAATCAACCGCTTAGATTTCCTTTAACTTTTCATAGATCCTTTGTGTAAGCAGACAATCGTCAAGCGCCCTATGAATCCTATCTTTATTATAATGCAAATCAAGATAATCCGCAATAGCTGATAATGAATATGAATTAATATCAAGTAGTTTTCTTGATATTTTAACTGTATCAATAATTTTTGACGGAACAAAATCAATTTTGTTTTCAGCACACGCAGATTTAATAAAATTCAGGTCAAAAACGATATTATGCCCAACCAGAGGTTTTCCGTTGCATCGCATTGCAAACTCACTAAGTGCTTTGCTTTTGTCTGTTCCTTCACTTGCCAGTAATTCCTCCGTTATACCTGTAAGCCTGATAATCGCCTCCGGTATTTTTTTATCTGTTTTGACAAGCACAGAATATGTTTCCGCTACTGATCCGTTTTCAACCGTCACTGCACCGAGTTCTATTATTTCATCATCGGGATTAAGTCCCGTTGTTTCAATATCGATTACCGTATATGTATCCGATACACCGGATGATTTCTGTTTTTTCTCCGATAAACGATTTATGTGATTTGTCATAGCCTTAGGACGAATAACGTTTTCATCGTCACATTTTGTCACACGTCTTTTTATGAGCTTTATGCCGTCATAATCTACCGGCTCCCATTGCGTATTGTGAATACGGAATTCCAGTTTCTGCTCGTTATTTGAGCTGTATGACATTGAAGCATGACCGTTTCCAATGTTTGAGCACACTCTATCCCATACGTTATCACGAACTCTTGCGTTCAGATTTCCGACATACACGCCTGTGTCTATTTCCTGCATCCACCTGGAAAGATCTCCGCGCAGTTTAGGCGGACAACAACTCAGTGTAATTACTACCATCATATCGTCACCTGTATTGTTTACCGTAATCGAGAGGTTCGTTTTTATCATTCCACAGATACATGGCTTTTTCGTCATCCGGATTTTCTTCAGGCATCAGCAGATATTTAATATCGTGTACCATTCGCTCAAGCATATGAGCTTTCACCATTTCGTCACGGACCCTATGCCGTACAAATTTTGATATATCATCATTTACCGATGCAGCCGCTTCAAAAGATATCGGTATCGTGACTTCAGCTTTATAAAGATCGGCTATATCGTATACGAACGAACATTCGTGACCAATATGTACAAACCCCAGTGCAGGCGAACACCCCATAGAACATATAACAGCGTGAGCAAGCCCGTAAAGGCAGGCGTGAGCCGCCGATAGAGCCTGATTGACCGGATCGGACGACTGGAAATCTTCGTGATTGTATACACGACCGTTCCATTCGACATTCCATTTTTCAGACTGCTGTCTGTACACTTTTCTTATACGACTGCCCTCACGGCCTCTCAGCTGTTGCAGAGTAAGCCCCGAAACATCCTCATCGGGAAAACGCATCATATACATCTTTCTGACAACATCAAGATGCTTGCGCTGGTTTGTGACCATTTCCGCTTGTTTTACAATAAGCCTCGAACTGTGCGTCAGCGGTCTGCCGCCGGCATAATATCTGACACCCTGCTCACCAACCCAGCATATGCTTATTCCGCTGTCGCCGATAAGTTCCATAGCCCTGTGTGAAACATCAGTTCCGGGACCTAACATAAGTACAGAGATTGTACCGGATGGTATATGCGTAACGCCGTTCTCATCAATAACGGTGATTGCACTGTCTTTTCTGTTTATTTTACAATGTTCCAGATACAGAAATGTAATTCTGTCGGCAATCTGCGGCAGTTCTACGATATCGGGTTTTATCATTCCTGGTATTTCAGCCATTTGTATTATTTCCCGGACGCATTACGGTCATAAGTCCCATACCGTATGCTTTTCCTCTGCCTATTCCGTTTATGAGCATATTTTTGAACAGTTCTTCATCCGTCACTTCAAGCAGTCCTTCAAACGTCACCGACAGAAGAGTTACTACTCTGTTGTCCTTTTTGAAAAATCTGCACCACTTGTTCTGAACCACATCAAATGAATCTTCACTAAGGCAGAACCCGTTCTTCTCTGCTCTGTCAATCAGCCACTGCTTTTGAAAGTCAACAATGGTGACTGCCCTTTTCTTACCCTGTCCCTGTTTTACATTATCCGTTTTCACCGGATTTGCGGTAAGGCGGAACTGCCATATATCACCCTTTTTTATTCTGCCAAGCAGACCGTCATATTCTCTTGTTTCTCCTGCTCTGCCGGTATCACCAAACTGCGATGCTATAACAGATAAGTCGGGCTTCTGATTGCTGAGAATCATCAGATAAAGCTCTCCTCCAAGGCTGTCGATGCGCCAGAGCTTTCTTGAACGGTCATCCGTAAGTGCCGCTTCTACAGCTCCGTGCAGAACACTGCGTGAATTGACCGCCTTCAATGTATTGCGGTTTGACAGATCCAGATAAACTCTTGATAAGTACATTGTTTCACCTCAATTCAGCCATAGGGTCGTGCTCTGCAGAAACCATATCCGCCGTGCTGTCCGGCTTATCGATTTCCACATAGCAGTCTTTTATTTTTCGCAGCCCGAAACGTCTGAATGTCGGATCAAACGAAACAGGAACATCCTTGATTATTGCAGGACCGTCTTCGCTTTCTGCGATAATTCTGAGCCTTGTGTCGGCGTTTTTTCTCTGCTGTTTGTCAAGCAACGGACTTTCCGATTTAAGCACATCAAGAAGATCTCCGTCACGCAATCCCCATACAAGCGGAGGTGTAGGCGGGCATGAGCGCCTGCCTAAAAATAGCGGAAACGCCGGATGCTTCAGAGCGTCTTCGATTTTTTCTATCAGCCCTGCATCTTCATGTTCGAGTCCTACAAGGAAAGTCGCATCGGAAAGGTAAAAACGGTGCGTGATATACTTTTTTGTCTTTTCACCGTTGGCAGTGTGATAATCCCTTATCTGCCGACCTTCGTTCTCTACTCTGATACCGATCTTAAGCTCATTCAGATCGTCAAGAGGTTCCGTCCTCTCTCTTCCCATAGCCGATGCCACAAGTCCGATTACACCGCTCTTGGTCGGATATCCGAGCGTGCGGCGTGTATCAAATTTCGACTCAACGCCCCATGACTGCAACGGAGCGGCAAGTCTGAGCAGCAGTACAGGCATTATACCACCTCATCTTTTATGTAGCTATACAGCTTTTCGAGCAGCTCGTCAAGATTTACCCTTTCGGCATCGGATATAGCGTCCGCACCTATCACAAAGCTCTTTACAGGCTTTCCGCTGAAGTTGTCATATACCTTGCCTGCATATTCCTGCAATTTCTTCACGGACTCTTCAACATAGCCGTTATTGCTGATAACCGGCTTTTCAAATGCACCTACAAGGTTTACGGGCTGATCTTTTCTGATCGTCACATAAACCATATCGGGATATGTTCTGTTTGCGTATGAGTTCTGCTTACCGGTAGGCATAGAGCAGATAAATGCTTCGGCAAATCCCTTTATAACTTCTGCTACAGAAACACCTATTGATTTCTTAAGCTGTGCAACATTCACAGTCGCATATCTGTAAAGCGTTGAAGAATTGAACTCTGTTGTTCCGAGATGTCCCGCACCCGCACTGTCCTCAGGCGAGCAATCGTCTACTGCCGTAAAGTAGTCATACTCATTCTGAACAGCATGAGTTGAAATGCTGTGAGCAACCTGCGATGCCGCATCTACATTCAGGTCAGCATCGTCTGCTACCATTCTTCCGAATAAAGCAATATCAACAGAAGGCGTTTCTTTAAGCGCCTGCTTATAGAGCTTGGCGTCTTTTTCGCCGTTTATAACAAGTTGTGCAAGATTATTAGCCTGCACAGCACTTATAAAGAACAGTGCTCCTGTTTTATTATCCTTCTTTTCGTTTATTTTCACACCTGCCGAGTTCATCGCCTTTATAGCTTCCTTAACGGCTGTTTCATCGTCAAAACTGCTGTCAAGCTTTTTGATTTCATTTGCAATAAGATCAACAGCGTGCATTGTTCTGTAGCCGAGTTCTTCACTTGTAAAAAGTTCATTGAACATAAGACGCATTGCGTGCTTCCACGACTGGCTTGACACTCTCGCTCTGTTTGCACCGCCGTAAAAAGCTGTTTTAGGTCTGCCGGTATCATCACGGTTTACGCATGAAGGCGGAACTGTCTGTACTACATGGAAATCAACATATAATCTTTCGTTACTCATTTTCTTTACTCTCCTTTTGAATTATCTTTTTCGGTCTTATACTTTTCGGAATAGAAATCTCTTCCCCACGACAGTTTTATATCTGCCGCCTGCTCAGGATAATTGAACCTGTAGAGTTCTTCGGCAAGCTTCGCATAATCAAGCGGTATACTCTTGCCTTTGAGCAGTTGAACTATGCTTTTGAGCTGGTAAGCAAGCTCTTCCTTTGTCGTTGATGTTACAACAAGGTTAAGTCTGTTTACAACACGTTCTTCATCATCATTGCTGTTTGCAATGTGATAAGCCGCTCTTCCCAGAGTATAGCCCTTTTCATACATAAACCTGTCGTTACCCTGCTGATGCAAAGCGTACAACGTCAGAGCCGTATAAACTGCCCATTCTGCATTTGACGCACACTTTGAACCTTTAAGTTCTTCATCGATTCTGTCGAATATCAACCACCAAAGCGACGGGAGTTCTCCCGGCTTTTTACCGATACCGTGTCGAAGCTCGGCAAGATAGCCCTTGCCTCTTCCTGTGTCTGCAATGCTGTGCAGATACTCGATTTTTGATGCGGTATAACGATAAACCATATCACTCTTACTCATTTGTTATCACCTTCTTTTCTGAAAATTTTATTTATTGTAGCATTGAAAATGTTAAGAGCCTCTACCGAAGTCACAAGGTTTTTATCCTTGCCGTCCTTCTCATATCGTCCGAAAATCGTATTTGCGCTCATCTGATGAACACAGTCGTTTCCGAATACGGTTGCGATTTTCCTTACAGTATCTTCGATTTTACCTGTGTATTCATCAATATCATAGCTTGTATCAAGCTGTGACAGCCAATCTCTGAAAGGCTTATCTATCATACTGTAGAACTGCGTCCTTGCGTCTTCTCCGGAGAGCTTGTCACCGCTTGCTCCTGCAGCTCTCTGTAAATTAAGACTCAGCACGTTTACCGCATATGCTGCCTTATCGCATTTGCCTATCTCGTTTCCTATACGATAGCGCCACGCTTCTCCGACTTTCATCAGCAGATCTGAATGGAACGACAGTTCATCACTGATAGAATCAACAATCTTAAAACACATACTATCGTTGAAATCATGAATTACAGACGCCGTTGTTACATTAAGTAAAAAGCAATTATCCAGATAGCTCCTGTCTATGTACGATTCAATATGAGCTATAACGCCCGGTTTTCTTGCAGTGCTTGAATTTTCATCACCTTCAAGCGCCGCGATACTTCCGAATTCCTGCCAAGCCTTTGTCGAAGGCTTATGAAGCTGAGGTTTATATTTTATGCTGTCGCTTCCTTTTTCTTTATACGACCTCCAGAGCGTCATCTGCTCACCGAAAACTTCAACTTCTTCAAAATAATCTCCGCCTGAAATATAATAACCGTTCACCTTTCCGTTTTCTCTGCAAAGATACACACGTCTTGACATCAATGAAAGCAATGCCGCCTGATTATCGGGAACAGGTATCAGAGTATTGAACTCAGCTTTGTTGTTATCCTTTTCCCACGACGGAGTACTTACATACACGTCATATTCAGAATCGCTTTCTGCGTTGTAATTCAGCATAAGCGTTTCAAACAGGTTGTTTCCTCTGACCGCTATCAGCCCCAATATACTAACCCATGATTTCTTAGGTACTGGTTGTTTTGCCGCTGTATCGTCAAAACAGATTATATGTAACAACCAACGAACCGCTTCCGAATATGAAAGCAGTCTTCCGTCATTGTTCCTGTCAGAGAAAAGCCTGGGCTTATTGGCACTTTCAAAAAGCGAGCCGATCATTTTTGCTATACTTGTAGCCTTACCTTTACCGTTTACCTTGTTAGACTGATAAAACGGATACTCCTCATCAAACAGCCAGAAACGGTCATACCATTTTTCAAAATACTTCTCAAACGGCTTCATCGGAAATTTGCCGCTCCGATAAACCTCGATCCAGTTATCCGTAAGATAATTAATATCGTCCTCGGGATCAACTTCATCACCGTTTTTGTCGTACCTTGAGAATACCGTGTAGATCACCGCAAGCAGAAACCTCAGTACAGCCATATCCTGCGTTTTTGTTTCTCCTGCAAGCTCCGTGTAATCCTGTGCGTGTTCAAAGACCTGCCTTATGCTTATCTCTTTCACCTCGCACCCGTTGTCACGGACGCATATCCACGGTTCGTCGATCAGATTGAACTCTCTGTCCATATCAGCTTTCTTCCTCCTTTATTTCTTCAAAACCTCTTTCGGTGCTGTATTTATACGTTCTGCCGAGCATACTTATCTTGTTATTTCCGTCAAGCAAAAGCAATATCTCACCTTTGAGCCACTTTGCATTCCTCCACGCCTGAGGCATAGAGTTTGCCAGTATCTCAATCGTTTTACCAAAATTATAAGACTTGCTGAAAAATGCCGGCAATCTCAGTCTTTGCTTTGCTATCAGCTTTGCCTGTGCATTATCGGGTACAGAAGTAATATCAAACACTGCGTCCCGTGAAAACAGCGAATACTCCGTATCGGATGTTTTCACAAGCACAAGTGCTTCTATGGTTTCCTGCCCGTCACGCACCGCCGCTTCACCGTCAGAATCATTGTTCAGCTCTCGCCTGTTGATCATATCGCTAAGCGTTGAATCACTGCGATTAATTTTTTGTGACGGTATGCAATATTTCTTGGCTCTTTGCTTTTTCTCTTTTTGTTCATCACTATATTCTCTATACTCTGCGGTCTGTTGTTCATCATTGTCGGGTTCGGAATAAACAGCGCCGACAAGCTCAGGAATACATCCCGGTATAACAAGTTTATCCGGCAGATATTTTTTAGTTTGCTTCAGTATCCAACCGGAGTAAACACTCTTGCTGAAATCTTCCGGGATCAACACACACAGCTCCGGTTCGGATAATTTATCCGGACGTGTGCGGTTATGTCTGTGCAGTCTGCCCGAACGCTGTAATAACAGATCCATAGGGCAAAGTTCGGTTATCATATAGTCAAAGTCTATATCAAGCGACTGTTCAAGCACCTGTGTACCGACTACTATCAGCTTGTCCCTTTTCTCACGGGTCGACTTCTTGCCGACAAGTTCTGTTAGCTCACGCTCAATTACCGCTCTGTCAGTCGATATAAGTCTGCTATGGAAACATATAACACGATAATCAGGCATATTCGCCGCTATTGTGTCGGCAAGTTCCTGGGAATAAGCAACGCTATTCACAATAACAGCCGCACAACCGCCGTCCGACAGTTTATCTTCAAGCAGGTTTACAATATCGTTGCTGTCATTTTCTTCTCTTCTGATTACTGTGATAGGCTTATCGGGGATATCAACAGATATATCCTTCTGCTTTACCTCCGCACCGTCACTCCAAGTCAGCACAGGATATGCCGTACTGCTGTTGTCAAAACTGTTCTTACTGCCTGTATACCATTTTATCAGTTCCGCTCTCTTATCCGGCGGCAATGTTGCAGAAAGAATTATCACAGGCACATTATACGCCGCCATCCAGCGCAATGAATTTTCCAGATAAACGTACATATATCGGTCATAAGCATGGCACTCATCTATAATAACAGTCTTACCTGCAAGTCCCAGGTGCCTTAGCATAACGTGTTTCTGCTTTAACGATGCCATAAGAAACTGGTCAACTGTAGCAACAACAAATTCGGACAACAGCGCCTGTTTTCTTCCTTCAAACCAGGTATGAACCATTACATTGTCATTATCGTCATCGGAAATGTCGGATGCTCTTCCGTGGAACATCTCACAGTATTCGTCATTCATATCCGTCATACCGTGTGCAAGTCTGAGCGAATGTATATCATCAGTACCACTCGCCCAGGAATGAATACGATCAAATATTCCGTTAGCGGTTGCCTGCGTCGGCAGTCCAAAAAACATTCCGCCATAGCCGAAACGTGATGCAAGTATCTCCGTTGCCGCAAGTGCCGCCTCAGTTTTACCTATTCCCATAGGTGCCTCAAGTATGTATATACCGGGCTTATTGCAAAGGCTTACAACATTCATAAATTCACGCTGTACGCAGTTCGGTTTGAAGCCGAAACGCTCTTCAAAAAAGCTGTCGCTATCAGCGATAAAATCGGCATACCAGCTGTCCGTAAGCGAAAGCTTGTTCCACGCTCTTCTGACACGCTCCTCACACTGCTCATCGGTGAGTTTTTCTTCGATGTCTATGTAAGGAAAATAATCGGTGTTGCTCGCTATCCAGTCACTCATTACGAGCAGTCCGGTAATCAGCATCTGCGCCGCAACATCGGGATTCGGCAGATTTTTGACATCTTCAAATCCGGTTACGCTGAGAGCGTATTCCATCCATTCCGCTCTTATCTGTGTCCATTCGTTTACGTTAACCTTGCCGTGTCCGTAATAGTTAGCCTCAAATGAACATTGCCCCCTATCCGCCGAACAATCGCCGTGATGTGCGCCAACAATGACTGCGGTTGGCGGTGCAACCTCAAATTCTTTTTTCAGAATATACTGTCCCGCTATGTTATGCGGTGACTCTGATATCTGTGTCAGACCTGAAAGGTCGATACCCGCGTCAAACAGTCTGTCATCCAGACCCTGAATATTATCTTTAAGCTTTCGTTGAAACGCCGGAGTTAATTTTCCTATATCATGCACCAGTGCAATGAACTTACAATAGTTGCACACAATTTCTTCTGCGTTCTCCGAACTCTCAATGCCAATCGCAGCACACAAGCGCCTTCTGACATTCTGAGCGATCCATTTATTGAAAAGTCGCTTTATTATCCCGGCCGTATCACTTGCGTGAACATTGAAAGGCAACCATTTTGTGTTGTCTTCAAAGCTGCTTTTTGCAGCTAACAGTTCTGATGTTTTCATTTCATATTCTCCAAATATGTTTCATTAATTGACATTATACTACTATTTTTATGCTAAGTCAATATAATTGAATACATTTTATTATACAGTATGTCTAATTATGTCGAATTAATTGAAAGTAATGATATGTGCGGTTTGCCTTGTATGTACAAGCCTTTGTACCGCTTATCTTTGTGCTTGTGCTGAAAGTGTAGTCATATCCGCTCTTTGTTACTGTGACACCGGGAATATTGAATGCACTCGCCGGCATATTGCTCTTGTTATTGTCCGTAAGTGTGACAGTATATTTTTTACTCGTTAAATCATACTTAAGTTCGTGTAGCTGAGCGTTATCCTTTTTATCACGAGTGAAACTTGGAATTATGGCATATGCCTTCATCTTGTTTAAGATGTACTCATAGCACTTTTCAGCGGGTCGTCCTTTCAACTGGTCGTAATATGCTGTTTTAGGTGTATTAGGAATTTTTGAATTAACAGCCAGGTCGCTTTTACCATATCCTGTACGCAGTCCCTGTTGAATTTCCCACGATATAATTTGTGTTGCAAATGAGAAATCATCAAGGTTTGTGTTGGCAACAGGAGATTTTTTAACATCGCTGTTAAAACCGCAAAGTAAAGCAAATTTCATTCTGATACTTACATTAGGTGGTAAGTTTTGCATATATCTGTCACTGGTGTCTTTGCCAACATAGGAGCTTCCTGTGCTGTATGACACACCAGCTTCGATACAGATTGCCTGCTGTGTCACGCCGTTCTTGCTGACACCGAGCTTTGCGTGATTGCTCTTTACTCTTGTAGCGGTAGCAACATCGCCGTCCGCTTTGTAATAGATGAATGTGTAATTACGCTTATCACCGTATGTTCCGTTGTCTGAGCCGATGTAGTTGCCGAGCATAGCCGCATAAACATTATCGCCAACTCCCCATTCTGACGCAAGCGTCTGAATCGGCAGAGCGGCTAATGTCATAACTGCCGCAAGGAAAAGTCCGGTCAGCTTTTTGAATTTGTTTTTAAACATAACCTTTATCCTTTCTTGTTTGATTTTTTGAAAATATATATAAAAAAGCAGTCCTACGGGTGCGGACTGCTTTGGATTTTCATATTCAGTTAACTTTCAGAAAAAGAAAAAGAGCCTTGATTTTTCAAAGCTCTTATTTATATTAAATTGTTGACAAAATCAGCGTAATTATGATATTATATATCTGCGAGAGCAACCTATAGATGAATAGGCGATTACCCAACTCCCGAAGCAGAATCAACTCTGTGAGGGAGGTGAAGTGTGATGAACTACATAACATTAGAAGATCTTCTTCTGTTCAGCTCATTTTTAGCTAATTTTGTTATTGCTGTTTTTACTGCACTTTCTTTTTATAACAAAAAGAAATAACCGCCCCATACTTGCAAACGTGAGCGGTTAAATCTTTTAACTTCTTCGGGAGCAACCGTCTGATCTGGTTGCTCTTGTACTTTTATTATATACGCATAATTCTAAATTGTCAAGTGCTGTAATTGAACTTTACAAATAAACTTAGTCTGCTCTTTGACCTTGACCTCTTAAGAAGTATATTGCATAGCCTTCGATAGTGTTGCCGTTTTCATCCTTCTTCAAATCCGGTATTGTTTCAATATACACCTTGAAGTAATCACCTTTTTTCATTTGTGCTACTTTGAAATTAGCTCCTGCTTCCTCTGATACTCTCATGCGGATTACATTCGGGTTTATTCCTTTCCATATTACGAGCGGAGCATTCCACGAACTACCTTCCGGTACCCAGTTAGGATCATCATCGTTTATAAGACCGTAATTGTTTACAGCGTCATCAACAATGACCTTTTTTATAGCATCAAGGTCAAATGGATATTCATATATCGACTTCGGCTTGCTTTCCTGCTTCTTTGTTGTGGTGGTCGCAGGCTTAGGTGCTTCAGCTTTCTTTGTGGCGGATGCTGCCGGCTGAGTTACCTTGCTGTCGCTCAGATAATCACCGTGTATAAAGCTACCATCAGAAAGTTTGAAGTAGCCTGTATCGGTCTTAGCAGTTACCGTGACCTTATCGTTCACGTTGTACAGCTTAACTGTGTCAGCACCGAGTACGGCTTTCTTACGGCTGTAGCAGTCGGTGTTGACGTACTTTGTACCGCTTGCCTTTGTTTCTGTCCATTCGGGAGCAGGCTTTGTAGTAGCGGCAGTTGTTGTCGTTACCGGCTTTGGCTTTGCCGTTGTTATCGCTTTTGTGGTGGTAGTGGTAGTTTCAGCCTTTTTTGTTTCCTGTGGCTTTGTGGTGGTCACTGCTGTGATAGCTGTGGTCTGAGCAGTAGTTGTTTCTGCTTTCGGCTCGTCAATCCTATCCATCACTGTTCCCGTCACTGCCGGAGCGGTAGTTGTCACTGCCGTTTCGGGTGCAGAGGACGTTGTGCTGCTTGCACTGCCTGCCGAGCAAGCACTGGTCAGTATTACGCTGATAAGGGTTATTGTTGCGAGTATGGTGTGGGTACGTTTCATTTTGGTGTCCTCCTTTGTGGGATTTGGTACTATTTCCTCAAGTATATTGTACCATAAAAACTGACAAAAGTCCAGCACTTACCGAAATACACAAAAACCGCCCCGTGAAAAACACAGGGCGGTAAAATATTCATTTAGTATTATCTATCAGTCAGCCAAAAAACTGCTCATAAGTGTATGACCCTCAGCGATATAATCGCCCGTCTTAGCCGCACTCTCCTCGCAGAAGCAATCAACACCGTCAAGCTTCTTTCTGCTGTCATATATCATGAACGGCACAGGAGCATTTGTATGTGTTCTCAGTTCAAGCGGTGTGGGATGGTCGGGGCAGATAAGGATCTTTATATCCTCGTCCTTGAATTCGTCAAGCAGCTTGCCGAGTATCTTTTCGTCAATAAGGCTTATTGCCTTTACCTTATTGTCAACCTCATTACGATGACCGCATTCATCGGGAGCTTCAACATGGATATATACAAAATCCTTGCCGCTCTTCAGTGCGTCAACAGCAGCCTGAGCCTTACCGTCAAAGTTTGTATCTATGTAGCCTGTTGCACCGTCAACCTTGATAACGTCCATTCCTGTGAACTTGCCGATACCTCTGAGCAGATCGACCGCAGAGATCATAGCGGCACTCTTTCCGTACTTTTCGGCAAAAGGAGTAAGCTCCTTGCGAACACCCTCGCCCCAGAACCATATACTGTTTGCAGGACGAAGACCTCTTTCGATTCTCTTTAAGTTTACGGGATGATCCTTCAGCAGATCATAACTCTTCTTCATCATCTCGATAAGCACCTTGCCGTTTTCATTCACACCAAGATGCGTCTTTATCGGCTTGCCTGTTATATCGTGGGGAGGAGTCAGCGTGCCTATATCGGTCGTACCGTGATCCCATATCAGACAATGACGGTAGCTTACACCGCTGTAGAATCTGAATTCATCCGTACCGAGCTTTTCGTCAATGAACTTTATAAGCTCTGCGGCTTCTTCAGTAGATATATCGTCGGCACAGTAGTCGAGTATTGTCTTATCCTCGTAAACCGGCTCGTCCGACAGCGTTACAAGATTCGTTCTGAAAGAAACGTCCGTAGGCTTCATATCAATGCCTATACTGCCTGCCTCTAAAGGACTTCTTCCCGAATAATATATTGCAGGATCATAACCGAGTACGGAAAGATTCGCAACGTCACTGCCGGGCTTCAGATTGTCCTCGACCGTCTTTACAAGACCTACTCTTGATACCTTTGCGAGCTTGTCCATATTAGGCTTGTGTGCAACACTCATAGGTGTTCCGCCTATATCCTCACGGGGAAGATCGGCCATACCGTCGCAAAGTAATACTGCGTATTTCATTTTTTGTTATCCCTTTCTTGCATAAAAATCCGACCGAAAATACGGCTGAAAAAACCGCTTTTTCCTGTCTTATCTATTAAAGTATAGCACAATGTCTGCAATAAATCAATATAAAAATTGCAAAGCGACTTGTTTTTGCTTTATCTTGCCGTATCGGTAAGCAGAATTTTACACGGATATTTTCCGACATAAAATCAAAAATATCATCAAGGACGGTGATATTTTGAATATTTCCAAAAAAGAATACACACAGCTTGCCGACCGTTATTCCACACCGAGCAAGCTATATATAACAGTGCCGAAAGCGTTTGTAATAGGCGGACTTATCTGCTGTACAGGGCAGTTCTTTACCGATTTATATATTATGATAGGAAACGATGCAGATACTGCATCAGCGTACACCTCAATAACTCTTGTGCTGATAAGTGCCTTGCTGACGGGCTTCGGTCAGTATGAGCGGATAGCAAAGCACGCAGGCGCAGGCACTCTCGTTCCTATAACAGGCTTTGCGAATGCCGTTGTTTCCCCTGCCCTTGAATTCAAGACCGAGGGTCTCATTCTCGGTACGGGCGCAAAAATGTTCATCATTGCAGGGCCCGTAATAGTCTACGGCATAACAGCGGCATTTGTCTACGGCATAATTCTGTTCGTTATAAGTCTTTTCGGAGGTTGATATGGCTAAACTGATTTCAGAGGGTACAATAGAACTTGACCGTGGTGTGTCGGTTTATTCCTGCGCCGCAGCAGTCGGAAAAATGGAGAGCGACGGACCTCTCGGCAACTGCTTTGACTATGCCGCAGAGGGAGCAGAGCTTGGACTTACCACTTGGGAAAAAGCCGAAAGCACCTTTCAGCAATATGCCTTTGATATTGCCCTTAGAAAAGGCAAGCTAATAAAAGAGGATATTTCATTCATTTTTGCAGGCGATCTGCTTAACCAATGCACAGGCTCGGCATACGGCCTGCGTGACACCGATATATCGTTCATCGGACTTTACGGTGCCTGCTCGACAATGGCTGAAAGTCTTGCAATGGCTTCACTTTTTGCGGATATGAGGCTCGGAGAATATTTCGCCGCCGTTACCTCGTCACACTTCTGCTCTGCCGAAAGGCAGTTCAGATTTCCCATAAACTACGGCGGCGTTCGTCCCCCTACTGCTCAGTGGACAGCTACCGGTGCAGGCTGTTGCATAACCTCGGCAGCTGAAAAACCGCCTTATGTAAAGAGTGTCACGATAGGCAAGATAACCGATATGGGCATAAAGGACGCAAACAATATGGGTGCGGCTATGGCAGGTGCGGCATACGATACGATAAACCGACACCTGCTCGCCACCGGAACATCTCCTGCCGATTATGATGTGATCTACACCGGAGATCTCGGACAGGTCGGCTCGGAGCTTATGTGCGAGCTTTTCCGCCGTGACGGAACAGAAATCAGCCATAAGCACAAGGACTGCGGTCTTATGCTGTATGACCGTGAAAAGCAGGACGTACACGCAGGCGGCTCAGGATGCGGATGCAGTGCCTCGGTACTATGCGGACATATCCTGCCGCAGATAGCCGAGGGAAAGCTCCACAGAGTGCTGTTTGCCGCTACCGGTGCGCTTATGTCAACAACTAAAGTACAGCAGGGCGAAAGCATCCCCGGCATATCCCACCTTGTAGAAATTTCAGACGCTTTATAACAGGAGAAAATTTATGCAGTATTTATGGGCATTTTTAGTCGGCGGTGCGCTTTGTGCTATAGGTCAGTTACTTATCGACCTTACGAAGCTCACCCCAGCAAGAATACTTGTTGCCTACGTTGTTTCGGGCGTGATTCTCGGAGCGGTAGGTCTTTATCAGCCGCTTGTCGATTTTGCAGGCGCAGGTGCGTCCGTACCTCTCACAGGTTTTGGCAATCTGCTTGCAAAGGGTATGAGAAAAGCTGTAGAAGATGATGGCTTACTCGGAATCTTCACGGGCGGATTTACCGCCTGCTCGGCAGGAGTTACAGCCGCAATGATTTTCGCTCTTGCGGTATCGCTTATCTTCAACAGGACAGACAGAACAAGACAGGAATAAAAACAACCGCCGACCTCACAGCCGGCGGTTTGCATTACCCACATATTTTATCAACTCAGTTCAAATACATAAATCCCTGTATCACAACACCTATGATCATAATAAGCGCAAGCACCCCCGCACCTATCTTCATACCTATTCCGAGCCTTTCACGATTTTTCTGCTTCATACTCTTACGCTCCTTGAACAATATGTTTTAATTATACACCGATAAATTTCCGCTGTCAAGCACAATGTACCTGCATAACCGGCAGAATGTCCGGAATAAACTGTATCATTATCTTTCCGGAGTGTGATATTATGTTTATATCGGTACTGCAAACCGCACTGCAGAGCCTTATCTTCTTTGCTCTGCATTTTAAAAGCAACGGCTCATTTCCCCGACAGCTTTCCGCAAAGGAAGAACGTGAATGCCTTGAAAAAGCGGCTCAGGGCGACCTTGCCGCCCGTGACAAGCTGATAAACCACAACCTTCGCCTTGTGGCATATATCGTAAAAAAGCACTACCCCGACAGTAAGGAAGCGGACGATCTTATCTCGATAGGCATAATCGGGCTTATCCGTGCCGCAGAAACCTTTGATTACAGAAAGAACATCAGCTTTTCCACCTATGCCGGAAAATGCATAAATAATCAGATAAGAATGTACTTCCGTAAAACAAAGCATCAGCAGACGGAGGTTTATATGAACGACCCGATGGACTGCGACAAGGACGGAAACGCCGTCACCCTTGCCGATATTTTCAAGGACGGAACGGACGTTGCCGAGGAGGCCGCTCTTAACATTGAGCTTGATAAAATGTACCGATATATAGACGAGGAGCTTGACGAGCGTGAAAAAGAAATACTCACAAAGCGTTACGGTCTGTCTAAAACATCCTACCGCACCGACAGGATAATGACCCAGCGTGAAGTCGCAGACGAGCTTGGCATAAGCAGGAGCTATATTTCAAGAATAGAAAAGAAAGCCCTCGAAAAGCTCCGCTCACGCTTTGAAAAAGGAGATTGATACAGCAATAAAAAATGACAGCCACGATACTCGATCGTGGCTGTCATACTTATTTAATTCCTGTTATTCAGCCGCATTCACCGACTCAAACTCATCAATAATTTCCTGCGAGGGCTTCTTATCAAGAAGCGACACAACTACTATAGCAGCAAGTGCAACTATGAAAGCAGGAAGAAGCTCATAGATATTGAATAATCCGCCGAGCGGTCTTACAAGGAACTTCCATATGAATACCATTGCACCGCCTGCGAATATACCTGCAAATGCACCCCACTTTGTCGTTCTCTTCCAGAACAGAGCCGTCAGCACAACAGGACCGAATGCCGCACCGAAGCCTGCCCACGCAAACGATACTATCTGGAATACCGAGCTGTTGGGATCCCACGCAATAACGATTCCGACAATTGCTATTACAACGACCGTGATTCTTGCGATAAGCATTGCCGTCTTTTCGCTTGTCTTTATCTTGAATACCTGGTTGAACAGATTTTCGGATACCGCAGATGATGCCGCAAGAAGCTGTGAATCCGCTGTCGACATAGTGGACGCAAGAATACCCGCAATGATAAGACCGCCTACCATAGCCGCAAGAGGACCTGCCTTTGCAAGAAGATTAGCTATTACAACTATTACCGTTTCGGGATCTGCCAGAGGATCTATTACATTGTTCTTTGTCATAGCAAGGCCGACAACGCCGATGAATATTGCAACCGCAAGCGAAATAACCACCCATACCGTAGCAACACGTCTTGAAACCTTGAGCTTCTTGCTGTCGTTTATAGCCATAAATCTCAGCAGAACGTGAGGCATACCGAAATAGCCAAGACCCCACGCAAGTGTGGAGAAGATAGTCAGCGGACCATAATCGCCCGTCTGCTGATTAAGAACGTCAAACGTATGTGTCAGTGAGAAATATCCGGGCATTGATGTTGCGTGGTTCATTACCTCAACAACACCGCCGACCGATGAAATGCCGAATACCACTACTATAATAAGCGCTACCGACATTATAATGCTCTGTATAAAGTCTGTTGTACTTGCCGCTAAGAATCCGCCGATAGTGGTATATGCGATGATTACTACCGCACTTATTATCATAGCAATATGATAATCAGCACCGAAAAGGCTGTTGAACAGCTTGCCGCAGGCGGAAAATCCCGAGCCTGTATAAGGAATAAAGAATACTATGATTATCAGCGCCGAGATAAGAGTAAGTATCTTCTTGCTGTCCCTGAATCTGTTTGAGAAGAAATCCGGTATAGTTATCGAATTGCATACATGAGAATACTTTCTGATTCTTTTTGATACGATAAGCCAGTTGAGATATGTGCCTATCGCAAGACCTATACCCGTCCAGGCTGCGTCTGCAATACCCGTAGCATATGCAACGCCCGGAAGACCCATAAGCAGCCAGCCGCTCATGTCCGATGCCTCCGCACTCATTGCGGTAACAAACGGTCCCAGCTTTCTTCCTCCTAAATAGAAGTCGCCTACATTATCCGTTTTCTTTGCACATATTACACCGACAACTACCATCATAATAAGATAAACGGCTATTGTTATCAGCATAATTATCTGTTGTAATTCCATTTTTACTTTTCCCTTCGTATTTTTTGCGTTAAAACGCACATTAATTTATATTTTATCACATCTGCAATAATTTTGCAAGTTATTTACGATGAAAATTCATACAATGCCTTTATTTTCACGATACAAGATTTCCTTTGGCTTACCTCACACGCAATTTAAAGCGACATATCTTATTTAAGTCCGTTTTTTAGTACAGCTTATCTGCTATTATATGTGTGTAAGAGAAATAAACCGACAATTTTTGTGCAACAGAAAGGAAAAACAATATGCTTTTTATAATTTACCTGATACTCACACCGATTTTATGCCTTCTCGGGATGCTGATGCTTGAACATCTTGAACGGAAAATAAAAACAGCTCTCGCCAAAAGAGCGAAAGCCGTTTCCAAACATTCCTGTTCCGTTGAAAAAATCACCTTCACCGACAACAAAACACGCAAAGCGGTCTGAATCAGAATATTTCCTCCTCAGCCTTGCTCGGTCTGCCCATCAGCTTTGAAACAGCCTCAAGCGGACTCTGACCGTTATAGCATACCTCGCAAAGCTGTTCGATTATCGGCACCTGCACATTATGCTCACGGGCTATCGCATAAGCTATCTTTGCACACTGATAGCCCTCTACAGTGCCGACCTGCTTTACCGCCTGTGCGGCAGGTATGCCCTGACCTATCAGAAGCCCTGCACGGTGATTTCTCGAATGAGAGGACGTGCAGGTAACGATAAGGTCGCCTACGCCCGACAATCCGTCAAACGTTTCCCTTTTGCCGCCCATAGCCACGCCAAGACGTGTGATTTCGGCAAGTCCTCTTGTCATAAGTGCGGCAATAGTGTTGTCGCCAAGCCCCATACCTTCTACTATTCCACAGCAGAGGGCGATGGGGTTTTTTAATGCTCCGCCAAGCTCACAGCCGACAAGGTCACTGTTCCTGTATATTCTGAAACGATCGTTCTGCAAGGTTTCCTGCAGATACATCATACAATCCTCATCTTCCGAAGAAACAACTATAGTCGTAGGTACGTTTCTGCCTATTTCTTCTGCGTGTGAAGGACCCGTAAGCACTGCTATGCGGTTGTCGGGAAGTTCCTCCTTAAGCACCTGCGACAGACGCTTGTCGGTATTTTCTTCAAATCCCTTGCCGACATTTACAACTATGGTATCCTTTTTCACATAGTTCTTGACCTTCTGTGCAACCTCACGGACAAACTTTGACGGTATGGCGAACACAAGTATATCGCAGTCGCTCACACAGTTTATATCCGTTGTCAGCCTTATTGTCGGCGGTACGATCACTCCGGGCAGGAGTCGCTTATGCTCGCCGTCGTTCATTATTGCGTCTATTTCTTCTTGATATTTTGACCATGCAGTCACATTATGTCCGTACTTGTCCCACATAATAGCAAGAGCCGTACCGAAACCGCAACCTAATATTGTGATCTTAGCCATCTGTAAACCTTCTTTCTGTCAGGCCTTCTGCCCGAGCTTCTTTTCAGTGTGATTTTTAAGTCTTACAAGGTTTCCCCTGTGCATAAACAGTATCAGCACAGCGATAAGCGCCGATAATATCACATTTATCCATACGCAAGGATCTCCTGTTATCAGGCTGTATACAAGTATCGTCACAGGATAACATACCGCCGCTATGCACGAACCAAGCGAAACATATCGTGTCAGCGCAACGACTATGATGAATATTCCGAGCAGTATGCACGCAGGTATCCACTCGACCGTCATAAGCACAGCCACAGAAACCAGTATGCCTTTTCCGCCCTTGAAGCCGAAATATATCGGGAAAACGTGTCCGATTATAGCCGCAACCGCCGCCGCAAAGCCTACATAGGTCATCATATTGTCGGGATCTGCCGTATCTGTTCCCGTAAGCCACAAGAACGAAAATCTGACTATAAGTATCGACAGCGTGCCTTTAAGCACATCTCCGAGCAGTACAAAGAGTGCCGCAATCTTTCCCTGCGTCCTGAGAGTATTCGTAAGACCTGCGTTTCCGCTTCCGAGCGTTCTTATATCTTCTCCCGTTTTAATTTTTGTGACGATGATAGCAGTGTTGATTCCGCACAGCAGATACGGCACTACTATCATTATTGCATAACACAGATATATCATTATCCGTTATTCTCCTCGTTCTCTTGCTATTATTTTTATAGGTGTTCCGTCAAGACCGAAACTTTCTCTTATCTGATTCTCTATATATCTCTGATAGGAGTAATGGAAAAGCTCCTTATCATTACAGAATATAACGAACGTCGGTGGCTTTGCCGATGCCTGCGTCATATAATACAGCTTAAGCCGCTTGCCCTTGTCTGACGGCGGCTGTACTCTTGCGGTAGCATATCCCAGCATATCGTTGAGAGTACCTGTCGAGATACGTCTTATATTCTGCGAATAGGTGTACTTTATCTGCTCAAACAGCTTATCCACCCTTTGCCCTGTAAGCGCCGAAATAAACACAAACGGAGCGTATGACATAAACGAAAAATCTACCTCGAGCTTCTTTGTGAATTCCTGCATCGTCTTTCCGTCTTTTTCAACAGCGTCCCACTTGTTTATAGCGATAACGCTTGCCTTGCCCTGCTCGTGAGCGTATCCTGCAACCTTGCTGTCCTGCTCTGTAAAGCCCTCCGTAGCGTCTATCATAATAACGCATACATCGGCTCTGTCTACAGCCATATAAGCACGAAGCACGCTGTACTTTTCTATCTGCTCGTTTACCTTGGACTTGCGGCGGATTCCTGCCGTGTCAATAAGCACATATTCCTGACCGTCACGCTCAATGACCGTATCGACAGCGTCACGGGTAGTACCTGCGATATTCGACACTATCATTCTCTGCTCGCCTGCAATTTTATTTACAAGTGAAGATTTGCCCGCATTCGGCTTGCCGATGACCGCAACCTTGATAGCATCCTCTGAATACTCACGCTGAGGATTTTCCTCAGGCATATTTTCAAACACAGCGTCAAGCAGATCTCCCGTACCGTGACCGTGTACGGACGATACCGCAATAGGATCGCCCAGTCCGAGATTATAGAATTCATAGAACTCAGGAGGAACTTCGCCTATTCCGTCACACTTGTTTACGCACAGCACAACAGGCTTGCCGCTTTTCTGGAGCATAGCCGCAACATCTGCATCATTCGCCGTAACTCCCGATGTAACATCGGTCACGAATATTATCACATCTGCCTTGTCTATGGCAAGCTGTGCCTGCATTCTCATCTGTGAAAGTATCACGTCCTTGCTGTCAGGCTCGATACCTCCCGTATCAACAAGCATAAACTCCTTGCCGAGCCACTCCGCCTTTGCGTATATTCTGTCACGGGTAACACCCGGCGTATCGTCAACTATAGACATTCTCTTGCCGACAATACGGTTAAAGAGTGTTGATTTTCCAACGTTGGGACGTCCTACTACCGCTACTATTCCGTTCATTCACTCATTCCTTCCTTTTATCTCTTATATAATCCGACAGTTATACTGCCGGCGCCTTTTATATTAAAGTCTGCGCTGTGATAATCAGTGCCGCTTATCAGCATCATACAGTCGGCAACATCTTTTCCTTCTCCGCCGCCGTTGCCTGCAAGATACGGTGTGTCACCGAAATCATCTGTTGTAAATGCGTACACTTTGGAATATCTTGATTCTGTCTTTATTACATAATCAATCTTCGCCGCAGTGTCACACAATGCCGTAAATCTCTGACCGCTGTAATATTCGGTACTGATTTGCTTTTCCGCAGGAACAGAGCTTACGCTTAAATCGGCAACACTGCTATCCCACGCAAGAATCAGATCATCGACCTTATTTTGCAGATATGTAACCATATTGCCCTTCTGAAAGCGTGTGAAGTTCTCATCATCGCCCATTCTGAAATTATCAAGAAATAAATTCTCTCTCAGATACAGATATGTCAGGCTGTCACCAAGCGTAAGATTACAGTCGGAGCTACCGAGAAGATCCGTCTTGGTGCCGCTTTCGGCAAACTGTGAAAACTGTATCAGCCTTACAGTAATACTTGCCTTGTACGGTGTGTTCTCAAGTCTTGATACATCAACACCGTTTACCGAACTGCCGTATTTCAGTACAACATTGAAGTAATAATCGCCGTTCAGCAGCTTTTCCGCCGTGTCGGTATCTCTTGACAAAAAGCCCTCATAGCCGCTTCCTACAGCACCGAGTAAGCCTCTTACCGCAACATTGACCTCAATATTATCGGGCTTTGTACCGTCCGTCAGCGAAACAATCGTTTGAACAGCCTCGTTTATTACCTTATCGGCATTCAGATTATCATAGCATATCTTGTTATCGGTATCAACTATCAGCTGAAATTCCGTCCCGTTCTCAAGACGCACGTCAGCCTTGCAGAAACCGCTTGCATATTTATTGAAGTCCGGCACAGGCCCGGGGTTTTTCTTGGCCTGCATAAATTCAATGCTGACTACCTGACCCCCTCCGAAATTATCTTCAAGATATTTCTCGGCAACGGGCTTTGCCTCCCTTATATCCTCTTTCGCCTTTTCTTTTTCCTCAGCCGACATACAAGCCGTACACGTCAGTATCGCAAGACCCGACACGGCAAGCACCGCCAGAAACGAAAATATTCTTTTTTTCAGTTTCATATATCCGCCCCTTCCCCTAAAATAGCGTCAAGAAGCTCATATCCGTCCGTTGCAACCGGCATTATCTCAATTCCGAGTGCCTGCTCAACATCGCTTACCGTCTTATCGTCAAGAAAAATATCGCTGTTTGTTTTCAGCATATTTTCTGTTATAAGCAGTCTTTCCCCCAGATTGTCTTTATAAGGTGTAAGCTGTGCGATTATATCCCCCGCCGTTATAAGTCCGGCAACGGTAATAGTTTCCCCGAAAAAGTCGTTTCTTATAGTATAAACGTCAACCACGGTATTCGGAAAATCCGTTTTCAGCATTTTTCCGAGCGTTTCTATCAGCGGTGCGGCCAGTACCCCGGTCGCCACCGAAACGTGCCGCTCCTTATCGTCCGTTTCACCGAATTCACGCTTATCCGCAAGTGCGTCTATAAACTCCTTTTGCAGACTCGCACACATTCCCACGCCGTTTTCAAACTGGTCAAAATCACCGTAGAACTCATAATCGGGCATTTTCCTCTTAGCCGTAAGATAGAATTCGTCCGACGCATACACTACCCTGTCGTGATACTTTTCAAACATCATATCACCGAAAAACTCCAGCGTGTCTATCGCCTTGCCTGCGGTTTCTTCGTTGAAAAGCTCCAGCTTCGGCAGCTTGTCCCTGAATCTCGTTACACCTACAGGCACGCAGGCCACGCTCTTTACCGCAGGGTAAAGCATACAAAGGTCGGTCAGCGTTTTCTCAAGCTCCTTGCCGTCATTAAGTCCGGGACAAAGCACTATCTGTGTGTTTATCTCAATCCCTGCCGCCGCCATTTTATAAAGATAATCAAGGCACTTTCCTGCATTCGGATTTTTGGTAAGCTTTACACGAAGCTCAGGATTTGTCGTATGCACCGAAATATTCATCGGTAGCTTCATCTTTATAATTCTGTCAACATCCTCGTCGCTGAGATTTGTCATAGTAATATAGTTGCCCTGCAAAAAACTCAGACGTGAGTCATCATCCTTGAAGTACAGCGTTTCACGCATACCCTTCGGAAGCTGATTTATGAAGCAGAACACGCAGTTATTCTTACAGTGCTGCTTGCAGTCCATAAGATAGGTCTCAAAATTAAGTCCGAGGTCGTCATACTCGCCCTTTTTTACCTTTACCGTCTTGTCCTCAAGCTCTATCACGAGTTTTTTATCAGAAGCATAAAACTGATAGTCAAGTATGTCGTGTATAGCGTTTCCGTTTATCGAAACAAGGCTTTCGCCTGCCTTTATCCTTGCCTTATCGGCAGGAGAACCTTTATCTACGGAGGTTATCCTTACAGACACGTTATCAGTCCTTTCTTTCCGAATTCTCAATTAAGCATACATATATATTATACACTTTTGTTGTGTAACCGTCAACATAAAATCAAAAAAGATAGTTTTTATCTCCTGCCCTGCAAACTGTCATAACAAAATTTTGCAAAACAAAAAGGCAGTAAGTCATTTCTGACATACTGCCACAATGTTTGCGCCAACAAGAATTACGCCTCTTTACTAGCGATAACTTCCTTGCCCTTGTAATAACCACAATTGCCGCATACTCTGTGAGGGAGCTTTAACTCACCGCACTGAGGGCAACGTGAGAATGCAGGTGCAGATAGCTTCCATACCTGTGAACGTCTCTTGTCACGTCTTGCCTTAGATACTTTTCTCTTTGGAACTGCCATTTTAGCACCCCCCTCTGTTGTTCATTATCTCAAAATTAAGCCGATTTATCATCGTCTAAGCTAACACGAGTGATATTATACTACAAAAATCAAAATTTGTCAACACTTATTTGAGATATTTTTTAATATTTTCTGTGAGGTCAGCTACCTCTGCAGATATAGTGAATGTAACGTGTGTGTTCTCGCCGCTTACAGCCGCTACCTTATCAAACATAGCACCGACCTTTTCCATATCTCTGCCGCAGATCTTGAGAATGCCGTCAACAAAGATGTCTGTGCAGTCATAGTCAGATGCGAGCATACCTGCGATGAAGCCGTACATTGCATCGTAGTTATCAATGTTGTAGTCCTCGATATTTACAAGACGTACCTTGTGATAGATGTCTATGTTGAGGGAAGAACCGATCTGGATAGCAACAACGTTGCCGTTGCTTGCCTGCTCAGCTTCGTGGATAGCGTTTATAAGTAACTTAGTCTTACCTGTTCCCTTTTTACCTGCGATAAGTTTAATCATTGTAAAGTCCTCCGTATTTTTACGGCAGAGTCGCCGTTTAATATAATAAAAACCGTCTGTCTGACTGCTTTCGCTTCGGCCGATTACAGCCATACATCACGATTTATTATCCTTAGCCTATCTTGGCTTCGAGTGCCGCCTTAGCGTCCTCATAGCCGGGCTTACCGAGAAGTGCGAACATATTCTTCTTATAGCTCTCAACACCGGGCTGGTTGAACGGATTTACACCGAGCAGATAGCCTGATACTGCGCAAGCCTTCTCGAAGAAGTAGATGAGATAGCCAAGCTCGCTCTCGTTTACTTCGGGCATTTCAAGCACCATATTGGGTGTGCCGCCCTCGGTATGAGCAATTATAGTACCTTCGTAAGCCTTCTGATTTACGACTGACATATTCTGATTTGATAAGAAGTTCAGTCCGTCGCCGTTTGTTGCGTCATTCTTTAAGAAGAAGTCCTTCTGAGCCTTTGCGATATGAACTACTGTTTCAAACAGAATGTTAGAGCCGTCCTGAATGAACTGACCGAGTGAGTGAAGGTCTGTCGAGAATGTAGCGGATGCCGGGAACAGGCCCTTTCCGTCCTTGCCCTCGCTCTCACCGAACAGCTGCTTGAACCATTCGTTCATCATAGCAAATGAGTTTTCGTAAGCTACCAGCATTTCTACCTTGTAGCCTTTGTTGCGAAGTACGTTACGCAGTGCAGCGTACTTGTAGCAATCGTTCTTTTCAATATCGCATACGGAGAAGTCCTCTCTTGCCTTTGCGGCACCTGCCATAAGAGCGTCGATGTCACAGCCTGCACAAGCGATGGGAAGAAGACCTACCGCTGTAAGTACCGAGAAACGTCCGCCGACATCATCGGGGATAACGAAGGTTTCATAACCCTCAGCGTCAGCAAGCTCCTTGAGTGTACCCTTTGCCTTGTCCGTAGTTGCGTAAATTCTGCCCTTTGCGCCGTCCTTGCCGTACTTTTCTTCGAGCATTTCTCTGAATACTCTGAATGCGAGTGCAGGCTCGGTCGTCGTACCGGACTTTGATATAATGTTTACAGAGAAGTCCTTGTCCTTAACAAGCTCTATAACCTCATTAAGATATGTAGGGCTTATGCTGTTTCCTGCGAAGAATATCTTGGGCGTATCCTTAGCGAGCGAGTTGTAAAGCGTGCTTCTTAAAAGCTCGATAGCCGCTCTTGCTCCGAGGTAAGAACCGCCGATACCGATAACAATAAGTACCTCGCTGTCAGCCTTTATCTTAGCCGCAGCCTTCTTGATTCTCTCAAACTCTTCCTTGTCATAGTTTACAGGAAGATCTACCCAGCCTAAAAAGTCGTTTCCTAAGCCGTTCTTGTTTTCGATCATCTCGTGAGCGACCTTTACCATAGGCTCCATGCCCTTAAGCTCATCGGCGTTTACAACACCCTTAAGGTACTTGTCGTTAAGTGTAACTGCCATACTATTCTCTCCTTTTATGCTCTTTCCACACACAAATTATAAAGCTTACGGTACTCATAACTTTTTCTGTCTGCCGATGCCGTTCTTTATATAGTTCTATTATAGCGAAATCGGCTGTGATTTGCAAGATGTTTTGCTAAGAACTGACACTTTCGTCTGATTTCACAAAATAAATTCAATTTTTTTGTGCATTTTTAACCCTCGTTATCAGACATAATTTAATTTCATAAAACCGCAAACTTTTGAATTGAATTTTTTCATCCTGCTTTCCTGCCGATAGTTAAATCTGTATTATCTTTGTTTATATTTCATATATTTACTGAGAATTTTTGTTAACAACCTCCAAGATTTCATCAGGCTCATAATATTATTGCTTTTAATGCTTGATTCGGAAAAATTGTTTTTGTATAATAAAAATAAAGTTTGCTAAAAGTTTGCAATAAATTTGCAATAGGTATTCGCTAAGATACCGATAAAATTTAACGAATAGGAGAAACATCATTACTATGAAACCTGCTTTCTACCTTCCCTCACCCTTCGACAAAGTAAGAGAAAAGCCGGAAAAGAATGACGTCGAAAGCAAGAAAACAAGGAGGAAAACCGTTGAAATATAAAACCCTCTATTTCAGCCTGTTAAAAACCTACCTGAAAAGTGACGTCAAACTGAATATTTTTATTTTTCTTATTTCTCTGTGCTCCGTGTTTTCATTCCTGCTTTTTAATGTCGGTTATAAAAGTTCCGAATATGCCTACAGCAGTATGTATGACCGTTCAAAATACGGATTTGAAATTACAGATTACACAACTAATGACATCAGATTCATTACTGATAATTTTCCCGAAATCACTTTTATAACGTGTGGCAAAACAAAAATTTCATATTTGACAAAAGACGGAATGATCTGCAAATTTTATGGCTGTATTCAACGTTTTCCCGCATATTTTGAACAGCTTCATCACAACATAAATCCCGCTTACCCCATAAAATCCGGCAGGGATTTTACAAAGGAAGAACTGGAAAAAGATATGGGGAAAATAATTGTCGATTCCGAAAGCGGATTTTCTGTGGGAGATACACTCACGCTTCCGTCCGACAACGGAAATGTTGAGCTTGAAATCATAGGAACATCTGACAATTTCGTGCTCCCCTTTTCGTTCTTTTCTTCAGACAAAGATATTACAGTTTACAACACATCAAAAGATAGTATGTTTAATTATATTTGTAAAACAGACACATTTATAAACATAAATGTAGCTTTTAAGCGTGATCTTTCGCAAGAGGAAACGGAGAAATTATACAATGCCGTAAACGGAAACCTTGAAATCACCCCATCGTCTACAGCCAATGGCGGAAACTTGTTTTTTTATGCATTTTCAAGCACTTTTGTAGCCATAGCCTCGGTTTTCACTGCCATTCAGCTTCTGACTCTTATGCTTCACCTTGCAGAAAACTGTTCCGAACAGCTAAGCGTAATCAAAACAACAGGCTGTAAAGATAAGTATGCCGTAGCACTTCTTATGTGTGTAAACCTGACCTACGTTTTAGCGGCATTTATAGCGAGTATTGTTCTGCTTCCGCTTCTTGTATATTTTACAAAGCAGCTAAGACTTGAATATATCCCCCGGTTGGACGATTATCTTATTTCTTTCATTATATTCTCGGCTATAATGCTGATCTCTACGCTTCCGGGACTAAAGCGTACAGTCAGAAACCCGCTCAGAAAGAGAGGCGGCTGATATGAAAATACTATCTCTTATCCGATCTGTACTGTTGTCAAGAAAACGCAACTGTATTATGATATCGCTCTGCTTTATTTTCACAACGCTGTTGTTTAATCTTATGATTGCAATAAGCAGTGATTACATAAACGGCGTCAATTATATATCAAAAAACCGCTATGACAGGACGGCAATTGTAACACATACCACTTCATTAAAGCCATTGTCGGCACAGCGCATTTCCGATGAACTGAAAAGACAAGGCATAAAATGTCGTATGGAAATACTTAACATCAATAATTCCTTAATGTACAGCGAGCAAAGCAGAATAAGCGATGAATATATAAAGCTGCTGACCTATAACTTCCATCCGGATAATTTATCCCTATATAACAGATACGAAAAAGATTCCTTCAATGTCAGCGGTTATACGACCGAGCCCAGCGAATATCTTGATGTAGAGCTTGAAGGCGAAAAACCCGATATAAATAAGGATTACGGCGGAAAAATCCCCGTAATTGTTCAATCCGTTTCAGACAAAGAAATCGGTGACACCGTGAAAGGCAGAGCCGCACAGGGCAAGTTTGAGCTGCTGGTAGTCGGAAAGTATAAAAGCAATGAAGTATGGGACTTGCTGCTATCTCCCGGCGATCTGCTATATAACAGTTCTTATTTTACCGATTATCGCATACTTGAAAAAAGCGGTTGTTACACCCATGATAATCGGGACTTTACGGAAAAGCAGTACGAAAATGATGATAATTATTTTCACCAGCATTTTTGCGATGTCATACTGCTCAAAACCGATGATATGTTTTATGCGGAGTTAGAGTCAAGAATTCGTAACACATGGTCTTCGAACGATAAACAGAAAGGCGATATTATATTCGGCAATCCGCTTTTCGGCGTAGACAAAGACACATTCAGCAATGATTATATCAGCCTCCTGCAGCTCTTCCCTGCCTTTATCGCTATTGCGGTTGTCGGCTCTATAGGTATAGTCGCAAACGGTTTTCTGAATGCCGAAAGCCGCATAAAAGCCGCCGCTGTTTTCCGCTCCTGTGGTGCAAACACAAGTAAGATAGCTATTATAAACACCGTGTGCGAACTGGTTGTAATGCTGTTTTCCACGATTGTTTCATTTATAATTCTGCTTATCATAAAGCTTATATTCGGACTCAACATCATCAACGCCGACAGCATACTGTTCACAGCGTTATATCTTCTGATACTCACCGTCCTGATAAGCATTATCGGAAATATCACACTGCTTAAAAGCAAAATGCTTGATGTAATACGGAGGTACGAAAACCAATGATAAAACTCGAAAATGTGGACAAATATTATAATTATCATATGGATACAGAGGTTCACGCACTGAAAAACGTAAACCTGACAATCGACGACGGCGAAATGGTAGCTATAATGGGCGTTTCAGGCTCGGGAAAATCCACTATGCTTCATATCCTCGGTTGCCTTGACTCGCAGACTAAAGGTAAATATTTTTTGGGCGAATATGAGGTCTGCAAGTATTCCTCCAACACAATAGCGGAGATAAGAAACGAGGAAATAGGCTTTGTCCTGCAGAATTTCGGACTTCTGAGCGATAAATCGGTATATGAAAATATATCGTATCCGCTTATCTTCAACCCTGCCGTAAAATACAAAATGATGAAAAGGCTGATAACCAAGGCGGCGGAAGATATGCTTGTATCCGATCTTCTGAAAAAGCCCGTAAAAGAGCTTTCCGGAGGTCAGAAACAGCGTGTTGCGCTTGCAAGAGCCATTGTCAACCGCCCGAATATAATACTTGCCGATGAACCTACAGCGGCGCTTGACAAAAACACCGCAAATGATATAATGAACGTTCTCATTAACCTTAACAAAAACGGCAAGACCGTAGTAATTGTCACCCATGACCGCTCTGTTGCCGAAAAGTGCAACAGGATAATAGAGCTGTCCGACGGCGAGATAATCTCCGACAAAGAAAATATACCCGCTTGATTTCCATATTCATAACTCCTCATCCCCGTGTAAACCGCACGGGGATGTTTCTCATTCTACATTGAGAAAAACCGCCTTATAATTATCAGCAGACTGCTGAAAAAGTTAAGCTCTCCGACTTCGCCCGTAGTCACAATATCGCTGTAGAAGATTTCCTCTCCGTCAAGGCTCGCCCTGACCTCGCCGACCTTTTCGCCGTACCGGACAGGCGCAGACAGACTATCGACCACTGTATGAGTGTATTCTATCCTTTTTGAGCTTCCTTTAGGAATCACGATAGTATTTAGCCTTTTGACCCTTACCTCAGCCTGCTTTTCAAGCCCTTCAGTGACAGTTACAGGTGTCAGCACATCAGAGTCTACCGCCGTCCTGTACAGTTCAAAGCCCGAAAAGCCGTAATTCAGAAGGTCGGTACACGCAGTAAAACGCTGTTCGCTTTCCTTACAGCCAAGCGCCACAGCACACAGCTTCATATTTCCTCGTTTCGCCCACACTGCAAGACAACACCCCGCTTTGTCCGTAGTGCCGGTCTTTCCGCCGATGATGCCGTCATAGCGTTGCATCAGCTTGTTCGTGTTAAGAAGCTGTGTCTGCCGTTCCCCCTCACGCACATAATCAAGTCTGGTGGCAAAAAATTCGTTGTAGCAGTCATACTCCGACACAGCCGCACTGAGAATTGCCGTATCATAAGCGGAGGTGTAATGCGTGTCGCTGTCAAATCCTACGCAGTTATCATAGTGAGTATCGCTCATTCCAAGCTCCTGCGCCCTTTTGTTCATTCGCTCCACGAACATTTCTTCCGTTCCCGCTATATATTCGCATACCGCCACACAGGCATCGTTTGCGGAGGCGATAACGACCGAGCGTATCATATCGTATGCCGACATTTCCTCCCCGACATTAAGCCATATCACCGAGCCGTCCATAGCGTTCGCTCTTGCGGTAGCCGTTATCACAGTATCCATACCGAATGTACCCTTTTCCATTTCCTCTGCCCATATCAGCAGGCACATCAGCTTGGTTACCGATGCCATAGGCAGCCTTTCGTGCGAGTTATGCTCGTACAGTACCTGCCCTGTTGAAACCTCGGTAACGATTGCCGCCTTCGTTATGCTGTCTGCCTCGATCACATCACCTTCCGAAAATGCGGTCAAGGACGCACCCTGCATCACCACTGCCAGAGTAAATGCCGTCACACCTGCCGTGATTCTTTTTATAAGTACCATATAATAACCTCCGTTTTGCAAAATTTCCTTTAAGATAATTATATGCTTATATTCTGCCATATCTGCATAATCTTACTAAAACAGCTTAAAATAAGGATACAAAAACGAAAGGCAAGGTAACAATATGAATTACAAGATCTGTCTGCCGATGAAGCTGTTTATGCTGTTCTGCTTCGGCGGCTGTGCTTATACGATAACAGAGCTTCTGTTCAGAGGAAACAGCCACTGGACAATGTTTATTTTAGGAGGAATCTGCTTTCTGCTGGTCGGCGGCATTAACGAAAAATTCGACCTCTCACTCCCCGTTCAGATGGCTGTATCATCGCTTATAATCACCGCCCTCGAATTCCTATGCGGCTGTATAGTCAACCTCTGGCTCGATTGGAAGGTATGGAACTACGAACAGCTGCCTTTCAACCTTCTCGGTCAGATATGCCTGCTTTTCACGGTGCTGTGGTTTTTCCTCTCCGCCGTCGGAATTTTCACAGATGACATTCTCCGCTGGAAAATGTTCTGCGAGGAAAAACCCGTCTACCGCCTTACACGAAAACGCTCCGAGTAAGCCCTTAACCGCATACGCAACAAATCCGAATCGTTACGCCTGCTTTCACAGTCTTATAGAAATGCAGTCAAATCGTTTATATCAAAACAGTTTTCGCAGGGCGGTACCTCGCCCATTACATAACTAATTTGTACAATTAAAAATTTCGTACTATTATATGACGCATCATATAATACTATAATTTCATACGCAATAAACCATCTGCAATGTTATCATTATTATACTTCGTCATTTAAACATATTCGCTTTTATAAATCTCGCTAATATATTTTAGAACACCCAAAATTGCCCTTATCAAAAATGTTGCTATTTTTGCACTTTTGTTGTATAATGATAAATAGACCGATTTAAAGATTAAGGAGGAATATTATGGCAAAAAATGCTCCGAAAACCACTGCAAACACCGAAAATAACGTTTACAATCAGCATATAACTACAACCTGTCGCATCACTGATGAAGATGAAAAAAATGAAAATATCGAACCCGAAAAGCTGCTCTATGTACAGCAGGCTCAGGAATTTTACCACGAGCCTATCGAAAATGAAAACTCGGTATTCGCTCTTATTGCATCAGGTGATATTAACCAATTATTAGAAACTAAGTTAAAATATGACGCTGATATTGAAAGCGGAAAAGGTCAGCTTTCGGACGATCCACTCCGCAATCAGATTTATCACCTTGTAGTCTGCGCCGCCGTAGTTGCCCGTACCTGCATAGCCGCAGGTATGTCTGAGGAAACCGCATATACTCTCAGCGATATATACATAAGGCGAGCAGATATATGTACTTCTATTGAACAGGTTATAGAGCTTAATAACGAAATGGTAATGGATTATGCCGTCCGTATGCAACGGCTAAGACGTACAAAACGGCTCTCAGTGCCGGTTCGCACCGCTATAAAGATGATTTCCGAGAACACAGGAAAGCGCCTTACCGTACAGCAGATAGCCGATGAAGCAGGCTATGACCGCTCCCATCTGCACCGCCTTTTCAAAGCTGAGATCGGTATGGGCATCCACGAGTACATCAATGCCTCCCGTATAAACGCCGCAAAAGGTATGCTTAAGGACGGCACACACACCATAGCTGACATCGCATCATTACTGGGTTTCTCGTCACAGAGCCATTTCTGCCGTGCGTTCAGCGAGGCGGTCGGCGTTACCCCGAAGGAATACAAGAACGGTAAGCTGCCTTGACATAATTTACAAATATTTCGATTATATGCAGATAATATTTCAACACATTTTCCTTTATCTATTGAATTTTATTTGTGGATTTGTTATAATTAGCTTATGCGGATTAAATTCCGTCATAATCAAGATTAAATTTAGCTAAAATGAAAGGATTTTTTCAATGAAAAGAACGCTTGCGGCAATTTTAGCCGTATCAATGATACTGTCAGTGACAGCCTGCAATGACAGCACCGCATCAGGAAACGGGGATAATTCCGGCAATACTGCCTCGTCTGCAACCGACAACGCAAACACAGAGCAGCTCCGCTCAAATCCCATTGCTGTTGATGCTGACGGCAACATAGATATGGATGTTGCATTAAAGTACGAAACCGATGTTGACGCACTTATCAAGAAGCTTGAAGCAAAGACTCCGGACGGCTCCAAGCCTGTATCCGAGAACACAAACGAAGAAACACTGGAGCTTTTCAACTACCTTAAGAGCGTCTACGGAAAGCAGATCATCGCAGGTCAGCAGTATTCCGATGCAAGCCAGTTTGAGAACATAATGTACTACAACACAACAGGCGATATGCCTGCTATCATGGGCTTTGACTTCCTTTATGCTCAGGGTACGGACACGCCCGATTACACACAGATTGAAGAAGCGATAAAGTGGCACAACGAGCAGAACGGCATCGTTGCTTTCTGCTGGCACTGGAAGGTTCCCGTTGATATGAGCGACAAAAGCGTCAAAGGCACAGCATTCTACAGCGATGAGATACGGGACTTCAGCCTTGAAAAAGCCGTAACGCCCGGCACCGATGAATATAAGGTAATAATCAAGGATATTGATACTATTGCACTTTATTTACAGCGTCTTGAAACAGCAGGCGTTCCTGTTATATGGCGACCTCTGCACGAGGCAAGCGGTGCTTGGTTCTGGTGGGGCGTTAAGGACAGGGATACCTATGACAAGCAGCTTTATCAGAAGCTATGGTACATATTATATGACCGCCTTGAGAATTACCACAAGCTGACAAATCTTATCTGGGTATGGAACGGTCAGTCGAAAAAAGCAACTGTCAACGCTAACACCTATGATATAGGCGGTATGGATGTTTACCCGTCCTCAGAGGATCACTCGGTGCAGATCGCTTCATACAGCACGCTTTCCAAGTACACCGATGACATAGGAAAAATGTCCGCTCTGTCTGAGGTAGGATATATACCTGACCCCGAAGAAGTGTTCAAGGCTGACAGCAAAGTAAAATGGCTTTATTACGCCCCGTGGTGCAAGGAATTCGTATGCGCCTCAAACGGCTCGGGAGCTGTTATAACACAGCTTGGCGGCACTCCGTCGATAAATACGGAACGTATGTCTGAGGCATTCCTCAAGAGCGTATATTCAAGCGAAAAGGTTATCACACTAAGCGAATTACCCGATTTTAAGGGCACAACAAAGAAAATACCCGAATTTGTCAAAAGCTGGAAGTTCAACAATCCGAAACTGACAATCGAAAACGATAAGCTGACAGCTTACGAGCAGTAAAAGACGAGGTACTTAAATGACAACTGAACTGAAAACGAAAAACGCCAAAGCCGTAATAGCTTCTGAGGGCGCAGAACTTAAATCGCTTGTAATAGGCGGCAGAGAGATAATGTGGTGCGGCGACCCTGCTTTCTGGGGAAAGACTTCGCCAGTGCTTTTTCCTGCGATAGGAAACGTAAAAAACAACAAGACCATAATTGACGGGAAGGAAATCTCTCTTACAAAGCACGGATTCGCCCGTGACAATACATTTACAACAGTAAGAAAAAGCGGCAACTCGCTCATTCTGCAGTACAAGTACGCACCCGTGAAAAACGGCTATCCTTATAGCGTTGAACTTTGCCTACAGTACAATCTGTTTGACGACAGGATAGAAATCTGCTACAGCGTTTTCAATCCTGAGTATCACAGCATACCGTTCTGCATCGGGGCGCATCCTGCCATAGCCTGCGATGATCTTGACAACTGCACGCTTATATTTGAAAAGCGTGAGAAAGCGTCGACTCCGGTTATGGATCTTGATACAAGGCTGTTCAGAAGCAAGGAACGCATACAGCGTCTTGACGGCTCGTCAAAGCTGCCGCTGAGCTACGATATGTTTGATAACGATGTGGTTTATTTCGATAACATAAAGTCAAGAGCCGTAAAACTCACTCAGGGCAAAAAGACACTTGCCTGCATAGCTTTTGAGGGCTTCGAAACGCTCGGACTGTGGACACCTGCAGGAAAGCGTGCAGGATTCATCTGCATTGAGCCGTGGTGCGGTAGTGACGATTATGATGATGACAGCGGAATTTTCAAGGAAAAGAAGGGCATACAGATACTCGAAGGCAAAAAATTCGCAAGATACAAGATGGTTATCAGCGCACAGTAAGCTGTTGCCGTAATCTCTGCGGTTAAAGGCATAATGCCGCAGGACAAAGCACAGGAATATGTTGCATAATGCAATCATATCGGACATTTTAACAGTACAGAGCATATCGGAACGGATAACCGATATGCTCTGTTTTTTTCTGTCCGCAAAATCCGGCTTTACGGTGCTTTTACGCACAAAAAGCCCACGCACCGAAATGCGTGGGCTTTTGCTACATATTAATGTTATTTACCGTGAACAAAATTACTTTCTCTTCTTAGCAACTACTACAGCGCCGGCTGCGAGAAGTGCAACACCTGCAACTGCTGCAACGCCTTCTACACCTGTGTTTGTGTTGGGCTTTGTAGAATCGCCTGTTGTGGGAGCTGTTGTGTCAGCGGGAGCTGTTGTATCAGCAGGAGCTGTTGTGTCAGCAGGAGCCTGTGTATCAGGAGCTTCATCAGGCATACCTGTTACATTGAATGTGATCTCGCACTTTGACCATTCACCTGCGAAGTCAGTTAATACTGCGTTTGCTGTGTCAGGAGTGGGGCAAACATCTTCAGCCTTGTAAGAAGCCCAAGCATTATAAATGTTAGTTCTCTTCATACCGTCTTCGTTATTTGTGTAGCTTGATACGCCATCCTTCATTGTTTCAACACCATCGAACTTGATTGATGTTACTTCAAGATAAACGTTGTCGTATGCTTCATCATCAGCGCTAAAGTTAACGTTGATACCCATAGCACCGATAGCAAGAGCCTTATCAAGAACAAGTTCCTCACCTGTTTCATCGTCATACCAAGGTTCGTTGTTTGTAATAGGTGTATAACCCTTTGAAAGATCTACAGAAATAGTATATGTACCATTTCCTGTGATAACAGCATTTGTGAAGTATGATGAGTCGATTGTATCGCTGTCATCACCCTTACCCCAAGCTGCAACCTTCCATTCGCTGTCGCCGAAACCGATAATAGCTTCACCCTTTGCAAGAGTATTTGTTGCTGCTGATGCAGGTAATGCGCATACAGCCATTGAAGCTGTAACAGCAGTAGCAACAATGCCTGCCATGATTTTTCTTAACTTCATGTTAATGTCCTCCATTAATTTCGTTTTGCGTTTGCACAAATATTAAATTTGCTATCTCAATTATAAATGAAAACGTTTTTATATTCAATAGGCAATGTTAACAAAGCAATTTCACTTTTTTGTACGTTTTGTACAAATCGCACACAACATTTTCCACATATTCACCTAATGTAACATTGTTACACGGCTATTTAGCCGTAAATAAAGTAAAATTCAATTAAAAATCGGTTATATGCCGTAAGGGGATAATCTATTTTAACAGCTTGTAGAAAAAAGTCTTGTATTTGATGTACTTCTGTTTTATCTTTTAGTATTTATCTGTGATAGCAAGCTACCGATAGTTCTTTTTGTCGGACAGCACTTCTCGGGTTCGCTA
>ENA-ORSK01000450-ORSK01000450.1-human-gut-metagenome-genome-assembly--contig:-NODE-450-length-42595-cov-5.591702_pt1 | contig 42595 bp, 34 predicted proteins | sample MGYA00242192_ERZ509159 | MGnify/ENA primary metagenome ERZ509159 (study PRJEB26280, sample SAMEA2338663) | human gut metagenome | biome: human gut; feature: human-associated habitat; material: faeces...
CTGGAAGACAAATTTGAAAACATGGGCGCACAGCTTGTAAAGGAAGTTGCTACAAAGACAAATGATGTAGCAGGTGATGGTACAACAACAGCAACCGTTCTTGCACAGGCAATGGTAAATGCAGGTATGAAGAATCTTGCAGCAGGTGCTAATCCTATTATTTTAAGAAGAGGTATGAAGAAAGCTACTGATTGTGCAGTGGAAGCAATTGCAAAGATGAGCCAGAAGGTTACTGGTAAAGACCAGATTACAAAGGTAGCTTCAATTTCAGCAGGTGACCCGGAAGTAGGACAGCTTGTTGCTGATGCAATGGAGAAGGTTTCTAAAGAAGAAAGTACAATGAATACTAATCAGTTGATTGTACAGATGCAGCAGGGTAATCCGGAACCTTATGACACATTGGGTCTTTTCAAAGCTGCTTATGCTGCAATGAAGAATGGACTCGAGTGTGATAAATACGATAACATGCCAAACGCAAAAGGCAAGATTTCTCCAAAATTCCACAAGTCAAACCAGCAGAAACTCTACAGACTCCGTACACACCTTATCAACGGTGGACAGTATGCTGCTGAAAAGGGAAACCAGACAGATGCACTGAACAATTATGCTCTGTATGTTGAGACAGCATCTGCACCTCTTTTTGCTGAGGTAGATAAGACAAAAGAACCGGATCAGTGGCTTGGTGAAGTTGCACGTGTAGCTGCAGTTTATTCTTTCCAGGCAAAAGATCTTGAGAATGCTAACAAGTATTGCGATATTGCGCTCAAGGATACCGCGTCTTATCATGAGGCTCTTGGTTTGAAGATGTATCTTATGCAGCAGGGTCTTAAGACAAGAGAGGATTCTTTGAAGTGCCTGAAAGAGGTTGAAACATTGTATGCAAGCAATAAGGATGCTCAGATATTCAACTCACTCGTCACATTATATGGTGGACTTGGAATGGATGACAAGCAGCTTTCTCTTATCGGTGAGCGTATAGCAGTAGAGCCTAACAACGCCAATATCTGGGCAATGAAAGGTCAGAATGAGATGAATGCCGGAAAGTGGGATGACGCAATCGCATCATTGAAGAAGTCAGTGGAGATTGACGACAAGCAGGCTATTGTTTTCACATATCTGGGATATTCAATGAATTCAAAGGCTGCGACCCTCGCAACGGCAGCAGAACAAAAAGCTCTTCTGGTCGAGTCTTTAGGATATCTGGAGAAGGCACGCTCTTTGGATCCTGACCGTAAGGAAGCTAATTGGAGCTATCCGTTATATCAGTGCTATTATAGTCTTTATGGTGCGGATGACAGTCGTACCAAAGAGATGGAGGCTTTGGTTAAGTAATAATTTATTTGTCCTCTGCGATTACTCTTTCGCAGAGGACAAATTAGAATTATAAGAAGAACATTTGCCCTTACAATCTGTTTTCTTCTTTGTGTGGTTTAGTAAGGATGATTTAAGTTTATGGCTATGGTAAATAAACTCGTATTATTCGTTTCCTTCTTTTTTATTTCACTTGGAATGTATCCCCAGAAAAAGGAGATATCACAGGCCAAGGCATGGATAAAGGAGGGAAAAGAGCTTAATAAGGCAGAAGAATCGATGCGCAATTTGCTTAAGGATTCTGTAAATCGCAAGAATAAGAAGATATGGTTGGTACTTTATGACGCCATAAAAAAACAATATGATCAGGGAAATGAGCAGTTGTATCTGAAAAAACAATATGATACTGCTGTTTTGTTCAATGCCGCACGCAGAATGTTTCTCGTTCTTGAGAGTTTCGATTCGGTGAACATTGAGCCGGATAAACATGGATGTATTGTTTTAAAATATCGTAAGAAACATTCCGAGTTTCTTAATGCATATCGCCCGAATTTGTATAATGGCGGTCTGTTTTTTGTAAGAAAGCACGACTTTAAACAGGCATACGACTTTTTTGATACATACATAGATTGCAAGAATCAGCCGTTATTTTCAGGCTATGATTATGAAAACAGAGACAGCCTCATACCACGGGCTGCCTATATGGCGGTATATTGTGGTTTCAAGCAGAAGGATGTAGAAAAGACTTTGAAGTACGCTGACCTTGCCCAAAGAGATTCTTTAAGGCATAAATACCTGTACCAGTATCTTGCAGAAACATATAAACTGAAGTCGGATACGGCCAAATATAAGTCATTGTTGGTGACCGGTTTTGACAAATATCCCAAGTCAATGTATTTCTTCCCGCGTTTGTTCGACTTATATTATAAAAATGACGATATGAGAAACGCGCTTATGTTGTGTGACAAAGCGCTTGATATAGACAGTACAAACAGCGTGTTTCTATATGCAAAAAGTACAGTTCTGCTCAATATAGGACGTTATGATGAGTGCATAAACATAAGCGATGGTCTTATAGCACGCAATGATACATTGGCAGATGCGTATCTCAATGCCGGACTGGCATATTTCAATCAGGCTGTAAGAATAGATTCAAATACGTTACTGTCACGCAGGCAGAAGTCGCGGTTAAGGATTTTGTATAAGAGCGCGATGCCTTATCTGGAACGCTATAGGGCTCTTGCTCCTGATCAGAAAGACAAGTGGGGTATGCCGTTATATACGATATATCTTAACCTTAACATGGGAAAAGAATTTGAGGAAATAGACACGTTATTGAAGACGAATGATAATAAATGATTGTTTGAAAAGGCTTGGAGTGGATTCTCTGAGCGAAATGCAGAAGGCTGCCGGTGAAGCAATACTGCGTGGGGATAATGACGTGGTGCTTTTGTCACCTACGGGCTCTGGAAAGACTCTCGCGTATCTTTTACCTATAGTGCAGAAGATTGACCAGAATGATGACCATGTCCAGTGTGTAGTCATCGTGCCGGGACGAGAACTTGCGTTGCAGTCGGCAAACGTATTGAATGACATGAAGACCGGATTGCGTTGCTGCGCATGTTACGGTGGTCGTATGACAATGGAGGAACACCGCGTATTGCGACAGGTGCGTCCGCAAATAATATTTGCGACACCGGGTCGTCTTAACGATCATCTTGACAAGCAGAACATCTCTGCGGACTGCATAAGATATGTTGTCATTGACGAGTTTGACAAATGTCTCGAAATGGGATTCGCTGATGAGATGGGTGCCATAATGGGCAAGCTGCCAAATGTTGAAATGCGTGTCCTGCTGTCTGCCACGGATACCGATTCGATACCGAACTTCGTAAATATGGGACGCACAGTACGCCTTGATTATCTTGATAGTGCCGAAACTGTATCAGAACGTCTGAAGATATACAAAGTGAATGTACCAGTAAAGGATAAGTTGGAGACATTGTCGTCACTTTTAAAGACATTCGGCAGTCAAAGCAGCATTGTGTTTGTGAACTATCGTGAAAGTGTGGAGCGTGTTGATGCTTATCTGCGTGGCCTCGGCTTTGTCACGAGTGCATATCATGGCGGATTGGATCAGCGCGAGCGTGAGGATGCCATATACAAGTTCGCAAACGGATCAGCCAACGTGCTTGTGAGCACAGATCTTGCATCGCGCGGTCTTGACATACCGTTTGTCGAGAATATCATACATTATCATCTCCCTGAAACCGAAGACAATTATATCCATCGTACGGGTCGTACGGCACGATGGGATGCTTGTGGCAATGCATTCTTTTTGTTGAACCCTTCAGAGAAACTTCCTGATTATGTGGAAGAAAATGTTGCTGAATTCCATATCCCTACTGAGTTGCCGCCTGTCTCGATGCCGAAAAATGCTACAATATATATAGGTAAGGGCAAACAGAGTAAAATAAGCAAAGGTGACATCGTTGGATTTCTGTGCAAGAAAGCCGGACTTAAGGCCGGCGACATTGGTAGAATAGATGTTAAGGACCGTTATTCATACGTGGCTGTGGATCGTTCTAAGTTAAGGCAGGTGTTGCGTATGGCTAATGGTGAGAAGATAAAAGGAGTGAAAACAGTTGTTGAGGAAGTCAACTGATTGTTGAATATATGCGGGAGAAGACATGAGATTTCTCTCGCTTTTTTATTTTCACGAGTGGATGACAGATAATATTAAGAACACAGCAATCATTATAATTTTCTTTTTTGCGATAGTCTTGCAATCATCAGATTATTTTCTATTTGTGTTATAACAACGCTTACTACCTTATCGTAAGGGCAGTTCTATAAATATAAATGGAGATGATTGTATGAATGGGAAAGGGTGGTGGAAAATTATTCAGCTTATTCATCAGAGTTTAACAACTCTAACGAGATCGATTTTTTAGGTTTTATGGGAACATTGCGTAGATTGTCTCAATAAAGAAACTGTATGTTCTCTCCCTAATCAACGTCACGGTTTATAATTGGAATGAATGTCAGCCGGGGTACTTTCAAATTTTCAGTATCCTGCGATTTCCAACTCTGAGTTTCCGGTTCTACCCTAAAAAATAAGCGCGTATTTGCAAGCCAGCACTCCTAAGAACACAAATACGCGGAATATAAGAGGCTTTTATAATGTATTGAATGTCAGTGGCTTATATTTAATAAGTATTTCCCAGCTTTGCAATATGCACCGTTTCGTCATGTAAAATGGCCTATTTCATGGGCTGAAATGCATCATATCACCTTCTGATATAGGTTTAATCGGACTTCGAAATGGGCAATATTAGAAAGCAAAACGAACGGTTCCGGACTATGATATAGGGTATATGAAAAGATCATACAGGCCGAAATGGCCTCTGAAGTATCTAATTTAACATTCCTTTACACCTATTTTTCGAATTTATTTTGTCAAAAAATTGTCAAAAAAAATTGTAAGTTCGTCGCCTGAGTTTTCATTAAAGATGCTGATATTAGGAAGGAGTACGGGCATGAAATGCATGTACTTCTTTTGTTGTAATGAATTATTGTTTTTTACAATATGATTTTATCATTAATTAGCAAATACGCTGTTGCAGTTTATACCTGCACGCACTGTCAGAAAAATTCACGTCATTTTATATTATATTTTATGAATAAAGCCAATTATCACCGGATTCCAACCGAGCCATAAAAAGATATTATCGGATGAGGAGATGGTGCATTACGCGTATGTAAGCTGTTTTATTATCGGACTGAATCTGGGGTTTTATGGCTTTGACATACGGTATATAAGTTTTTGTATATCCGGTATGATGGTTATGGCTTTTTATAACTTATTTATAGTATAAAGGTTACCGCTATATATGTAAATACTGGATTTTTTATTCATGCAGTTTAATTTCATTATGGCGTGATGCAATCTTCATTTGTAATATCGTTGAAATACATTTGTTTTTAAGCTTTAATTTCTTTGTCACTTGATAGCAATTATTCCGGGATACCTTTGTGCCCATAAATCAATTCATTAAAAATTTATATGGAAAAAGGTAAAAGATTACTATTGGTGACGGCTTTACTCAGTGTCGGCTTTGCTAATTTATCAGCTGCAAACGATGTCACCGAGATTAATTCAGGAGGAAGTGTAAGTGGACGTGTGATGGACGCTGAACATCATGTATTGCCGGGTGCGACGATAATGATTGAGGATCTGCACACCGGTGTTACGAGCGACATTAACGGATTTTACAAATTGCCGAATCTGAAACCGGGAACTTATGTGGTTAAAATTTCTTATGTCGGTTATCAGCCGGTTGTCAGCAAAATTATCATCGAGGATAACAAGTCAAAGGAAAGCAATTTCGTGCTGACAGAAGGACTTGCCTTGCGTGAGGTTGTTGTTGACGGAGCATTTTCCGGTCAGCGTCGTGCTATGCAGATGCAGAAAAATAGTATGGGAATCACAAACGTAGTATCTGCCGATCAGGTTGGTAAATTCCCGGATTCAAATATAGGTGACGCTCTGAAGCGTATCAATGGTATTAACGTACAGTATGACCAGGGCGAGGCTCGTTTTGGTCAGGTGCGTGGAACCAGTGCCGACCTCACATCTGTTACCGTAAACGGAAACAGACTGCCGTCTGCAGAAGGTGATACACGTAATGTACAGCTCGACCTTATACCGTCAGACATGGTTCAGACTATTGAGGTGAACAAGGTTGTTACGTCTGACATGGATGGCGACGCCATAGGTGGCGCCATAAATCTTGTGACCAAGAATACTCCATCGCACCGTGTGCTTAACTTCACGCTCGGAAGCGGACATACGTGGATCAGTGACAAGCAGCAATGGAACATCGGAGCAACATGGGGCGACCGTTTCTTAAACGACAAGTTGGGTGTTATGGCTTCCGCTTCATATCAATATGCGCCGGGAGGCTCAGACAATACAGAGTTTGAATATGAGATGGGTGATGAGAATATAGAGTTGAAAGAGGCTCAGGTGCGTCAGTATTATGTGACACGTGAGCGTCAGAGCTATTCTCTCGCATTTGACTATAAAATCAATCCTTTGAATAAAATATCTTTCAAGGGAATATACAATCGTCGTAACGATTGGGAAAACCGCTATCGTATAAGTTACAAGAAACTTAATTCGTCTCCTTCAAAACAGTCTGTTGTTCTTCAGACAAAGGCAGGAGCCGACGATACAAAGAATGCTCGTCTCGAGCGTCAGCAGACAATGGATTTCACTCTTGACGGTGAACACTACATTGGTAATCTTAAAATAGATTGGGCCGGAAGCTACTCGCGTGCTACAGAAGAGCGTCCTAACGAGCGCTATGCGTCGTTCGAGTATAAGGGAATTGATTTCGGTTCCGGTTTCAAGGATGTTTTCGGACGCCAGCCTTATTGCACTGTTCCTATTCCTGACTTGAATGATGAAGGATGGGAAATAGACGAACTCACCAACCAGGATGAGGACATCGTCGAGAACGAATACAAGGCACGCCTCAATTTCGAGTTGCCTCTCGCCAAGGGCCTCTATGGAAACAAGCTCAAGTTCGGTGCGAAATATACAAGTAAAAATAAGAAACGTGATATAAGTTTCTACGAATATGACGAGGACCTTCTTGGAAATTGGCGCTCTCAGACAAGTTTACAGATTCGTGACGGATTCATGCCTGGTGAGAATTATCCGCTTCACACTCCGTTCATAAGAAAAGAGTTCCTCGGTGGTATTGCTTTCAACAAGGAATATGGTGAAGAGGTGCTTGAGGAAGAAGCCGGAAACTATAAGGTAAACGAGGCTATATTGGCAGGTTATCTTCGTTTCGATCAGAAAATTGGCAAGAATCTTGATGCCACCATCGGACTGCGTATAGAACGCACTTTCCTACGTACTAATGGTCTGAATTATGAGGCCGGAGAGAATGAGGTGCTTGACGCAAATGGCCAGCCGGTGCTTGATGAAGACGGCGAAGTGGAGATGGAAGAATTCGAGACGCTCACTCCGACTGGTGAATACAGACATAATTACACTAATTTGTTGCCGAGCTTTCTCTTGAAATATAAACTTGGTGAGGATGGAAACATTCGTGCTTCGTTCACAAAAACACTTTCACGTCCTAAGTATTCCGCACTTATAGCCAACAAGAGTTTCAATCTGGTTGATCAAGAGGCGACAATCGGTGATCCGAACACAAAACCGACAACATCTTTCAATTATGATCTTTCAGCCGATTATTATTTCAAGAGCGTCGGTCTTGTAAGTCTTGGACTGTTCTATAAGGATGTCCATAATGTGAATGTGGAGACTCTTGGCTATTATACAGGTTCAGAACTGGGACTTACTGGAAACGATGAGACATTCGAGGTTACTCAGAATATGAATGCATATGACGCAAGAATATTTGGAGTAGAAGCTGCCTGGCAGCGTGACTTTGGATTTATTACTCCTTCATTGAAGTGCTTGGGACTCTACGCCAACTATACATATACACACAGCACGACAAGAAACTATAACGAACGCCTTGGAATAAAGGAAGGTGATGATGTGAAGATGGCAGGTTCGCCAGAACATACAGCCAATGTTTCTCTTTACTATGAGAAATCGGGAGTAAATGTCCGTATGTCTTATAACTTCGCTTCAAGTTTCATCGATCAGATGAATACCGGAGCCCGTGAGCTCGACCGTTATTATGATAAGGTGAACTATCTCGATCTGAACGCAAGCTACACATGGGGAAATCAAACAAAGTTCACTGTTTATGCGGAGGCAAACAACTTGCTTAATCAGCCGCTTCGTTACTACCAGGGTGAGAAAAACCGCACCATGCAGGTGGAGTATTATGGAGTGAAAGTAAATGCCGGAATAAAAATAAATCTTTAATATAAATCTCTTTAAGTTTCCGTCGCATGTTGCTTCGACACAATGCGACGGAAACTTATACAGTTATAAAGTCCTTGTAACATAAATAATTAAAAAAGTGAAGAATTTTATGATGACAAACAAAAAGACGCTTTTAATAGCCATTTCTGCGGTATTAATATCTTTCTTTGGAAGTTTTAGTGCTTACGCACAGACTCCTGAAGACTGGGAGAAACTGAAGGGTGATGTGGTCGTGTATATGGCTAATGACCTCGGCCGCAACGGATATTATGACCAGAAACCCATTGCCGAGCTCATGGGAAATATGGCTGAGACTTTAGGACCGGAATGTGTCGTAGCTGCAGGAGATGTACATCATTTTGAGGGTGTCGCTTCTGTGAACGATCCTTTGTGGATGACAAACTATGAACTTATTTATTCTCATCCTGAACTTATGATAGCATGGTATCCGTTGCTTGGCAATCATGAGTATCGCGGTAATACCCAGGCTGTGCTGGACTATGGGAAAGTGAGCCGCAGATGGGAGATGGGCGGACGCTATTACACACGCACTTTTGATGAAGACGGAACGACTCTGCGCCTGATTTTTGTTGATACCACACCGTTGATTTCAAAATATCGGGAGGAAAGTGATAAATATCCTGATGCATGCAAGCAAAATGTTGATGAACAGCTGAAATGGCTTGACAATACACTTAAGCAGGCTAAAGAGGATTGGGTGATAGTTGTAGGTCATCATCCAATATATGCGGAAACATCTAAAGATGATGTAGAGAGAAACGATATGCAGCGTGTACTTCTACCGGTATTGAAAAAATATAATAACGTGTCATTATATGTATGTGGACATATACACAATTTTCAGCATATACGTATGAAGGGTGACAACATAGATTATGTAGTAAACTCATCCGGTTCGCTTGCACGCAAAGTGAAACCTATTGAAGGCACTGTTTTCTGTTCGCCGGAACCTGGTTTCTCGGTAATCTCTGCTACGAAGAAAGCATTGAATATGTATATGATAGACAAGACGGGAAAAGTGTTGCATACAATTACAAAGACAAAATAGAAAGAAACTTAATATCGTCCGTTAAAATATTGCCTCTGGGAGAATTTTTATATCTTCCGGAGGCTTTTTGTTGATTGGTATATATGATTATAATCATTTCATTATTAATGACATCGGAATGTAAGTCATTGAACGAGTGATAATTCATTATCAGAGTAAAAAAATAAAAAAATAGTAGGCGGCAGTTGGCATTATTCACAGATAATCATTATCTTTGTACATATATAAACGTATGATAAAACATAACAAATTTAAATTATGGAAAGTAATACAGAACTGATTGCTTTGTGCGAAAACAAGGCAAAACAATGGTTGTCACCTTCTTTTGATGAAGACACTCGTAAAGCAGTCCAGGCTATGTTGGACAATGCGGATAAGACTGACTTGATAGAGTCTTTCTACAAAGATCTTGAATTTGGTACCGGTGGACTTCGTGGTATAATGGGAGCCGGCAGCAACAGAATGAATATATATACTGTGGGAATGGCCACTCAAGGCTTTGCTAACTATCTGAAAAAGAATTTTGCTACCCGCAGCTCTGTTTCTGTAGTTGTTTGTCACGACTGCCGTAATAACAGCCGCTTGTTTGCAGAAACAGTTGCAGATATTTTCTCGGCAAACGGAATTAAGGTTTATCTTTTCGATGATATGCGTCCTACACCTGAGTGTTCATTTGCAATACGTCATCTCGGTTGTCAGGCTGGTGTGAACATAACAGCATCGCACAACCCTCGTGAATATAACGGGTATAAAGCATATTGGGAAGACGGAGCACAGGTATTGTCACCGCATGATGTCGGTATAATAGATGAGGTCAATAAGGTGAAGGTCGATGATGTTAAGTTTGCCGGCAACAAGGATCTCATTCAGATTATCGGAGCAGAGGTTGATAATGCTTATCTTGAGCAGGTTAAGACTGTTTCAATTGATCCTGAGGTAATCAAACGTCAGAAAGACCTTAAGATTGTCTATACTCCTTTGCATGGTACAGGAATGATGCTTATTCCGCAAAGTCTGAAGAAATGGGGCTTTGAGAATGTACACTGTGTAGAGGAACAGATGGTAAGAAGTGGAGATTTCCCGACAGTCAAGAGTCCTAACCCTGAAAATGGAGAGGCACTTACTCTGGCTTTGAGAGATGCAAAGGCAATCGATGCAGACATAGTAATGGCAAGTGATCCTGACGCTGACCGTGTAGGTATGGCCTGCAAGAACGATAAGGGTGAATGGATTCTGATAAACGGAAACCAGACATGTCTTATTTTCCTTTATTATATAATCACAAACCGTATTAAGACCGGTAAGATGAAGCCGACAGACTTCATTGTTAAGACAATTGTCACAACTGAGACAATTAAGCAGATTGCAGACAAGCAGCATATTGAGATGAGAGATTGCTACACAGGTTTCAAGTGGATTGCACGTGAGATAGCTCTCTCTGAAGGAAAACAGCAGTATATCGGTGGAGGTGAGGAGAGCTATGGCTTCCTGGCTGAGGATTTTGTTCGAGACAAAGATGCCGTATCTGCATGCTCTCTGTTGGCTGAAATCTGTGCGTATGCCAAGGATCAGGGCAAGACACTTTATGACCTTCTGATGGACATTTATATTGAATATGGCTTCTCAAAGGAGACAACAATCAATGTAGTACGTCCTGGAAAGAGTGGCGCAGACGAGATTCAGGCAATGATGACTAATTTCAGAAACAATCCTCCTAAAGAATTGGGCGGCAGTAAGGTCGTATTGGTAAAGGATTACCTTACACTTGAACAGCGTGACGCAGAAGGAAATGTTTCTAAGATAGACATGCCTGCAACAAGCAATGTACTGCAGTGGTTCTGCGAAGATAATACCAAGGTCAGTGTTCGTCCTTCCGGAACAGAACCTAAGATAAAGTTCTATCTTGAGGTGAAGGGCACAATGAAGTGCGCAGGATGCTATGAGCGTTGTAACAGAGAAAGTGCTGAAAAAGTAGAGGCTATAAAGAAAACGCTTGGTCTTGACTAATCGTCTTGACAGACATAATTACAACCTCCATTTGGATGTGTCAGCATAATGAATCATCCAAGTGGAGATTTTTTATTTATATTTTTCTATAAGTTTAATCATAAACATCCGTTATGTGCGTTGATTTATGTAATTAATGTCAGATTATTAATCTGATAATATTATATAAAGCATTCATTTAGTATGTTTTATCATATTATTATCTTAATATAACTCTACTTTTTATGATTATATGGCTTTTGCCGATATAAAAGATTATCTATTGCGAAAAAAATCGTAACTTTGCATGCAAAATAAACTTAAAAACAGAAAAATATGAAAGCATTTGTATTCCCCGGTCAGGGATCTCAGTTTGTTGGTATGGGAAAAGACCTGTATGATAATAACGACAAAGCAAAAGAATTGTTCGAGAAAGCAAACGAGATTCTGGGATTTAGAATAACCGATATCATGTTTGCCGGCACAGATGCCGAGCTGACACAGACCAAGGTGACACAGCCGGCTGTGTTCCTTCACAGTGTTATCAGTGCATTGTGTTTAGGCGAAGACTTCGCACCTTCTATGGTAGCAGGACATTCTCTCGGTGAATTCTCTGCTCTTGTCGCAGCTGGAGCATTGAGCTTTGAGGATGGTCTGAAGCTCGTTTATGCTCGTGCCACAGCAATGCAGAAAGCATGTGAGGCAGCTCCGGGTACTATGGCTGCTGTTATCGGATTGCCGGATGAAACCATTGAGAATGTTTGCAAAGAATGCAGCACTCCCGGAAACATTGTTGTTCCTGCAAACTATAATTGTCCCGGACAGTTGGTTATAAGTGGTAATGTGGACGCTATAAATAAGGCTTGCGAGAAACTGAAAGCAGCCGGAGCAAAGCGTGCCTTACCTCTTAAGGTCGGTGGCGCATTCCATTCACCGCTTATGCAGCCTGCAAAGGAAGAACTGCAGAAGGCTATCGAGGCCACAGAGTTCTCAACTCCTAAATGTCCTGTATATCAGAATGTTGACGGAAAGCCTCACACAGATGCAGCTGAGATAAAGGCAAATCTGATTGCACAGCTTACAAGCAGTGTAAGATGGACATCTTCAGTTCAGAATATGATAGCTGACGGAGCTGACGATTTCACAGAGTGTGGACCGGGCAAGGCTCTTCAGGGAATGATTGGACGTATCGACAAGAACGTCACAGCACATGGATTAATCTGAAATGAATAAAAAGATAGTTATATATCAGGTTTTTACACGACTTTTCGGCAACCGTAATAATACATGCAAATGTAATGGCACGGTTGCCGAAAACGGTTGTGGAAAAATGAGTTTCTTCAGTGAGAAGATACTGAAACAAATAAAAGCAAAGGGTATGACTCATATTTGGTATACCGGAGTCATACGACATGCTTCTGCAACCGATTATTCCTCATTCGGTATACCGACACAGCATCCGGCTGTTGTTAAGGGAAAGGCCGGCTCACCTTACGCTATAACGGATTATTATGACATCGACCCGGATATTGCCGACAAAGTTCCGGATAGAATGAAGGAATTCGAAGCCCTTATCAGACGGACTCACAGATGCGGATTGGGATTCATAATGGATTTCGTACCCAATCATGTGGCTCGTCAGTATCGCTCCATAGCCAAACCGGACGGTGTGAAGGATTTAGGAGAGGACGATGACAAAGAAATGGGATTCAGTGCTGACAATAATTTTTATTATTGTGTAAACACTCCCTTTGAGCCTGAATTTGATGTATGCTATGAAGGCAGGCGATACGAGGAATTCCCTGCAAAGGCTACCGGTAATGACCGATTCGATAACCATCCGGGACGTAATGACTGGTATGAGACGGTGAAACTGAACTACGGCGTGGATTATTGCGATGCGGGAGGACGTTCATATCATTTCGACCCGATACCTGATACATGGAATAAAATGACAGATATTCTGCTGTATTGGGCGTCAAAAGGAATAGATGGCTTCCGCTGCGATATGGCAGAAATGGTTCCTGCCGAGTTTTGGCGGTGGGCTATCGGTAGAGTAAAGGCTGAATATCCGGAGATTCTCTTCATTGCAGAAGTTTATAATCCGGCTGAATACCACAATTACATATCTTCCGGGTTTGACTATCTTTACGACAAGGTTGGTATGTACGATACCATGCGTGCCGTTATACGTGGTGAGGCACCGACCGTAGCTATAAGTCATGCCAGGCAGAGTGTGGACGATATTAACGGTCATATGCTGTATTTTCTGGAAAATCATGACGAACAACGTATTGCAAGCGATTTCTTTGCGGGGAACGCGTTTAAAGCCATTCCGGCTGTTATGGTTAATGCGCTGATGCGCCAGAATCCGTTTATGCTGTATGCCGGTCAGGAATATGGTGAACGTGGAATGGATCATGAGGGATTCAGTGGTCGTGACGGCCGTACTACAATATTCGATTACTGGACAGTTAAGTCTCTGTATAAAGGTTATCAGCATTCGGTAGAGCTTACTGATGACGAGCGTAATCTGAATGCTACATATACCAAGATATTGAATCTGGCTTTGCACGAGAAAGCTGTTGGTAGGGGAGAGTTTTTCGATCTGATGTATGTCAATCAGTCGTTGACACGCCAGTATGCTTTTATCCGCAAATATAAGAACGAAGTCCTGATTGTAATTGTCAACTTCTCGGATGAGGATGTTAAGGTAGGCGTGAACATACCGGAACATGCTTTCGATTATCTTGGTATAGACAAAAAGAAATATTCTGTCACAGAATTGCTCAATGACCGTAAGCTGGAATTAGACTTTTCTGAGCAACAGAAAATAACAGACACGATAGACGCATATAGGGGAAATGCGTATAAATTCACAATCTGATGGAAACGGATACTGAATATATCTTGAATGAACATAATAAGGATGAGTTTGCACCTGCCCATACGGCTGAACATCTGTTGAACCAGACTATGATAAGGATGTTCGGATGTAAACGTTCGACTAATGCTCATGTAGAACGCAAGAAAAGTAAAATAACATATATATTGGATCATAAGCCTTCAAAGAAAGACGAAAAAGAAATTGAAAGGCGTATGAATGAGCTTATAGAGGAAGACTTGCCTGTGAAATATAAATTTGTGACACGGCAGGATATTCCGGATAATGTGGAGCTTACGAATCTTCCTGATGATGCTTCTGAAACCATACGTCTGGTGTATATAGGCAATTATGACGTATGTCCATGTATCGGTAAACATGTGCGTTCAACCTCGCAGATAGGACGCTTTGAGCTTCTTGGAACAAACTGGGACGAACAGGCACATAGTTTTAGAATTCGCTACAAGGTGGTTCAATAGAAATGAATGTATATTTATGTTCTTGTAACAATTAGTGCGGGTAACTATAAAGATTTTATTTTATGTTATCCGCATATTTTATTATATAGCAGTCCGGTAAAAAGTAAATGACAAAATAATCCAGCCCGAAGTTCCTTAAAATTAAGCTTAGGGTTTCTCTTACACTAAAGTAAATCTGCTAATCAAAAAGAGTCTGACACGATGGCGCTTTCGCGGTTTTCCTATCCATATCATTAAAAGCTTTGTCCGTATTCTCCATAGAAGATAACCGAAAGGGCTGATACTTTGTGAGAAGTATCAGCCCTTTTTTATTCTACCTAAAAGTTTTATCAGATAGCAATTGCTTAAATACTATTTATTCATTTCCAGCACTTAATTCATTTTCATGTTCAGTAATCAAAGCTTGCTGTATCTCATTCGGTACAAGCTCATAACTTGCAAACTTTGTATTAAATGACGCACGACCTCCAGTTATACTACTTAAGGAGATTGAGTAATTACTGAGTTCTTTTAATGGTATTTTAGCTTGAAGTTTCTGATAACCGGCTTCGCTATCCATACCCATTATTAGCGCACGGCGGCTTTGCAGATCGCTCATAACATCTCCCATGTAATCAGCAGGGACATATACCTCTAAGTCATAAATAGGTTCTAGAATCTTTGGTCCGGCTTCCTTAAATGCAAGAGAAAACGCATTGCGAGCCGCCAGCATGAATGAAAGTTCGTTTGAATCAACAGGATGCATCTTTCCGTCATACACAATCACTCTCACATCACGTGCGTAGCTTCCTGTAAGAGGTCCATGCTCCATTCTTTCCATTACACCTTTCAATATAGCCGGCATGAAACGAGAATCGATAGCACCACCTACGACTGAATTGATGAAAACAAGTTTTCCACCCCATTCAAGGTCTATTTCTTCTCTTCCTTTAATGTTTATTTTAAGTTCCTGACCATTGATTTTATATGAAACCGGATCAGGCATACCTTCTGCATAAGGTTCAACAATCATGTGTACCTCACCGAACTGTCCTGCACCTCCGGATTGCTTTTTATGTCTGTAATCTGCACGTGCCGTCTTGGTTATTGTTTCACGATAAGGTATCTTAGGCTCTTCAAACTTAACCGGAATCTTTTCATTATTCTCTAAACGCCATTTCAAAGTACGAAGATGGAATTCTCCCTGTCCGTGAACGATTGTCTGCCTTAATTCCTTACTCTGTTCTATAACCCATGTAGGGTCTTCCTGACGCATTCTTAACATTGCAGCCATCAACTTCTCTGTATCAGCAGAATTAACGGCTTTTATTGCACGTGAATATTTTGAGTTCGGATAACTTATAAAATCAAATCTCCATTCGCAGTCTTTTCCATTAAGGGTGTTTCCTGTTTTTACATCTTTTAATTTCACGGTGCATCCAATATCACCGGCATTCAGACATTCTACAGGTATTCGGTTGGCACCTGCACAAACGTAGATTTGTCCAATTCTTTCTTTTGATCCTCGGTCAGCGTTTGTCAAATCATCACCAGGTTTAATGCAACCACTCATCACCTTGAAATAGCTTACATCACCAATATGCGGTTCCACTCCCGTCTTAAAGAAATATATTGATTCAGGACCATTTGAATCTGGAGTAATTTCCTCACCACGCGTATTATGCAGTTTTGGCATCTCACTGACAAATGGAACAACATTTCCAAGGAACTCCATCAAACGTCTCACACCCATATCCTTACCTGCACATACACAAAATACAGGGAATATAGAACGTGTAACAAGACCCTTGCGTATGCCTTCCCTCATTTCATCCTCTGTCAAAGTTTCTTCTTCAAAAAACTTCTCCATAAGACTTTCATCATTTTCAGCAGCAGCTTCCACAAGGAGCTTATGCAGTTCCATAGCCTTTTCTTTCTCCTCTTCCGGAATATCTTCTATGATTGGCATGCCGCCGTCAGGCTTCCATGAGTATTTCTTCATCAACAGCACATCAATAAGTGCATTGAAATCATTTCCAGTACTGATTGGGTATTGTATCTGTACACACTTTGAACCGTATATACTTTTCATATTCGACATTATGTTGTCGAAATCACATTTATCAGAATCAAGCTGATTGATTAAGAAAATAACTGGTTTCTTGAGTTTTTCAGTGTATCTGAAATTATTTTGTGTTCCTACTTCAGGACCATATTGTCCGTTTATAAGAATGACAGCCTGATCTGTAACATTAAGTGCTGTAATTGCGCCTCCGATAAAATCATCAGATCCAGGACAATCAATTATATTAAGCTTTTTGTTATTCCATTCTACATGAAAGACAGTTGGGAAAACAGAATAACCATATTCTTGTTCTACAGGGAAATAATCACTTACTGTATTTTTTGCTTCTACCGTACCACGGCGTTTAATGATTCCGCTACCATAAAGCATTGACTCGGCAAGAGTTGTCTTGCCGGAACCCGCACTGCCAAGCAAGGCAATGTTTTTAATTTCATTAGTTTGATATACTCTCATATCAAAAGATTTAAAGTGTTAATATTAATGTCTAAGGTAATAAAGGATGAACCTTTACAGCCGACTAAGTTAAATAATTTTACAAAAACTACAAAAGAAAAGCATTGAAAAATATTAGTGTTTTAAAACATATTAGTATTTTTGCATTGATTTTTATGTTTATATCAAACTGATTTATCATTATAAGTTTTATATATTTATTGTCATCATACAAATGGCTGGACTGTACATTCATATCCCATTCTGTGCGAAACGTTGTTCATATTGCGGTTTTTATAGTACGACAAGATTAAACATGCGAGACAAATATGTGGATAGTATTTGTAAGGAAATGTCATTGCGTAGGAACTACTTTTCGTTGCCCACTCAAGATGGCAACACTGACAACATTATTAGGACTATCTATATAGGAGGAGGTACGCCATCACAACTATCCTGTTTTAATCTTGAAAAAATTTTTGATGCCATTGCAAAAAACTTCGTATGTTCACCTAAAGAAGTAACAATCGAGGTTAATCCTGATGATGTTACCCCAGACCTTGTTTCCGCGTTCTCTGAATTAAACATAAATAGAGTAAGTATGGGAGCGCAAACATTTGATGAAAATAGATTGAAATTCTTAAACCGACGTCACAAACCACACCAGGTTGAAGATGCCATAAACATACTACATAAATATGGAATTGGGAACATCAGTATTGACCTGATGTTTGGATTCCCTGATCAAACATTGGCTTCATGGATTGAAGACATTCGATATGCAATAATGCTTGACGTGCAACACATTTCAGCATACAGTCTTATGTACGAGGAAGGGACAGTGCTTTATAATATGCTTAAAGCCAAAAAGATACACGAGATAGATGAAAATCTAAGTTTAAGCATGTATAACAAACTATTAGACATAATGACTAATGCCGGATACGACCATTATGAGATAAGTAATTTTGCCAAAAAAGGATACCGAGCATTACACAATAGCTCCTATTGGCACGACGTGCCTTATATAGGGATTGGAGCTGCCGCACATTCCTATAATAGGATATCAAGACAATGGAACGTTTCTGATATAGACAAATATATCGAAGCAATAGACCATAATTCCGTACCTTTTACACTTGAAAAGATTGATGGAGACACACACTATAATGATATCATAACAACCGCATTGCGGACTTCTGATGGCATTGATTTGTCCTTGCTTAATGAAAAGTATGTAAAATATATTACGCAACAAGCCGCAAGACACATAGCCGATAAAACGATGGAGATAAAAAACGGACATATAAAACTTACACGTGAAGGAATATATATTAGTGATATGATAATGAGTGACTTAATAAAAGTATGATACTTTATGAATAATATAGAATTTGAAAAATACTGGGAAGCGAATCGTGAAAGGATTCTTAATTCCAACAGCGAATACATAAACGCACGTGACAGATATAAATCGATGTCCGGTGCAGATTATCTGCTTTACGCTATTCCGGTCGTAGCTGGTATTGTCTTTATGGACTATTGCAAATTTATAGAGCAGGAACTTCTGAAATGGCTTGCAGGAGCTGTGGTGGTTATTGTTTGTTTTGTAGTGTGCGTATGGATAAAGGTACTTTATTCAGGCAATAAATCGCCACTGGAAATTGAGAATAAAATAAAGATGCAGGTGAGAGACCAATTATTAAAAGAAAGCGACAGTGAAAGAAATATGAAATAAATTAGCTATCTTTGCTCTACATTTCTGTCTGCCAAAACATATTATATTATATGGTTAAAATTCATATATTAATATTTATATGTGAATACATATTTGTGAGAATATCGGCAGCACTTACGTTTTATTATTATATAACAATATTGACATAACACATGGAAATCAAAAGTTCAGAATTCGTAACATCTGCACCGAGTGTAAGCCAATGTCCTAATGATGTAAAGGCGGAATATGCTTTTATCGGCAGGTCTAATGTCGGTAAATCAAGTCTGATTAATATGTTGTGCAATCATAAAGGGCTTGCCAAGACGTCGTCAACACCAGGTAAGACTTTACTGATAAATCATTTCATAATAAATAAGGAATGGTATCTGGTCGATCTTCCCGGATACGGATTTGCCAAGCGTTCAAAAACAGTACAACAGAAGCTTCAAAACATGATAGCCTCATACATACTGCAGCGCGAACAACTTGTCAATACTTTCGTTCTTATAGACATTCGTCACGCACCGATGGCAATCGATGTGGATTTCATAAACTGGTTAGGACAGAGTAGTGTACCATTCGCTGTCGTGTTTACGAAGGCAGATAAGCTGACACCTTCAAAGGCAAAACAGAATGCTGAAGCCTGGATGAAAGCACTCAAAGAGACATGGGAAGAACTGCCACCATACTTCATTACAAGTTCTGAGAAAAAAACAGGACGTGACGAAATATTAAATTATATTGAAAATATAAACAAATCATTGAAAGGTGACTCTTCCGAAATAAACATTTAACATACAAAATGGTTCCATATATAGACGTACAAAATCTTTCCAAATCATTCGGCGCACATATACTTTTTGAGAACATATCGTTTTCGGTATCCGAGGGACAACATGTCGGACTAATCGCAAAGAACGGCACGGGCAAAAGCACATTACTATCGATACTTTCCGGAAAAGAAGGTTACGATTCGGGGAACATAATATTCAAACGTGACCTTAAAGTCGGGATACTTGAGCAAAATCCTGTTTTCAATCCTGAAGAATCCGTGCTTGATGCTTGCTTCAATCATCACGGCGAGTCTGAAAAAGTACTGCGTGCAAAGCAAATACTCACTCAGCTGAAAATAAAAGACCTTAATCAACCAATGGGTGAGCTCAGTGGCGGTCAGCAGAAACGCATTGCGCTGGCAAATGTTCTGATTACAGAACCGGATATGCTTATACTTGACGAGCCCACAAACCATCTTGATTTGGAAATGATTGTATGGCTCGAGGGTTATCTGTCGCGTGGCAACAAAACATTACTTATGGTAACCCACGACCGTTATTTCCTTGATAGGGTTTGCAATATAATATTAGAACTTGACAATAAAACCATCTATACATATCGTGGTAATTATGAATATTATATAGAAAAGCGCCAGGAGCGTATAGATGCGACAATAGCAGAAATAGCAAGAGCCAACAACCTGTACCGTCGCGAACTGGAATGGATGCGCAGGATGCCACAGGCACGAGGCCATAAGGCGCGCTTCAGAGAGGACGCGTTCTATGAGCTTGAAGCAAAGGCAAAGCAACGTATAGAAGAACGCCAAATGCGTCTGAAATCACGTAACGTATATATAGGGTCAAAAATATTCGAGTGTCAGTATGTGTCAAAGGCATGGTCTGAGGACAAGGTTATACTAAAAGACTTTTACTATAACTTCAGGCGCTTCGAAAAGATGGGTATCATCGGTAATAACGGTAGCGGAAAGTCAACATTCATAAAACTGCTTTTAGGTATAATCCAACCAGATAGTGGAAAGTTTGATATTGGCGACACCGTACGATTCGGATATTTCTCACAAGAGGGCTTGAAATTCGATGAGAGCCAAAGAGTCATCGATGTCATATCAGATATTGCCGATTACATAGACTACGGAGGTGGAAAGCATATAACAGCGTCACAGCTGTTACAACATTTTCTGTTCACACCGGAACAACAATATGATTATGTTTACAAGTTGAGTGGAGGAGAACGCCGTAAACTCTATCTGTGCACAATACTGATGCGCAATCCTAACTTTCTTGTACTGGATGAACCTACAAACGATCTGGATATTCCGACGTTGCAGGTATTGGAAGAATATCTGCAAGATTTTCCTGGTTGTGTCATTATTGTCAGTCACGACAGATATTTTATGGACAAGATAGTGGATCATTTACTGGTTTTCCTGGGCAACGGAGTGATAACAGATTTCCCCGGTAATTATACACAGTATAGAGAATGGTGCGCTCTGAAACCTAAAGAGGAGAAAACAAAAAGCCAGACTGTTGAGAAGAAGGAGAAAAGAACTCCGGATAATACTGGACGTCCCAGAAAAAAGACATTCAAGGAAAAATTTGAATTTGAGCAATTGGAAAAGGAAATTGCCGAATTAGAAAAGGAACAGAAAAATATAGAAGAGGCACTTTGTAGTGGGACGCTTTCAATAGAAGAACTTACTGAGAAAAGCAAACGCCTACCTATTTTAAAAGACGAACTGGACACTAAAAGTATGAGATGGTTAGAGCTGTCTGAGTTAGCGTGAGCATAAACTATATATTTAACGTGTGTTTAATTGAATTGTAGATGTCTGTAAATTCTGTGATTAGCGAAATTGTTGCAATATTTATTATTGTAGTCTGGTAAAAAATAAAATGGCAAAATCAGCAAGTCCGAAATTCTTTTAAATCAGGCTTCCGATTTTTCCTAAAAAGTAAGCCATGTCAATAAAAAGAGAAGGTGGGTTACTCGAAATGTCGGATGAGCCAGAAATATTATCGAGGTATACGACTTTTTTAATATTGACCGGTCACCATAATGTTTCTATATGTATGACTGAGCAATATTGATGTCGTATATCTGGTTGAAAGGAATCTCCTCACCGTCTGTCAATATTATGATATTGTTGACATTGTCTATATCCTTTATCTCTGTGCGTATTGTCTGATAGCTTCCGCCGCTCTTTTTCTTGTCAGGTTTGAAGTACTTTATAACAACGGTGGAATGTTCACTTGCTTCGTGAAGTATTGTTCGTATTTTTCTGTCTAATATTTCCGCTATATCATTGTCGTATTCTATTTGGTTGAGTGTCAGTCTTGCAGTCTCACGTATTGCTGCTCCGTGGCCTGTCAGTGCTGAGAATGGGGCGAACTGTGCCGCACGGCTTTGCATGGACATCTGCTGATGTTTCTTTGATATATGGTGAGGCAGATTTATTATGTCGTCATACTTGTCGGTCATGCTTTGTGTCCTCCAATCTGGTTATTCCGTAGGCGTGCAGTCGCACCGTCTTCAAAATTAAGCCCTTTCAGAATAGTGTTTTTCCCATATTTTTTCTTTATTTCCAGTAGTGTTTTTTGTATTCTACGTTCTTTTTTCAGTCTATTGTTCTCCTCCTGCGTTTCTCTATCGTTCTGTTCGTTTTCTGTAAAAAGGTCAAGCTCGACAGATGTTGCTTTTATTTTGGCTTGTTTCTCGTTTATAACATGATTTGTTGTGAGAGAGAGCCGTCGTATCATCAGATTGTGATCCACAATCCGGTCGTATAGTTCTGTGGCTGTTTTGGAGATTATTGATGAGGATGATGTGAAATGTTTCAGATTGGCTGTGCCGTGAGCGTGTTTCGGAACTTTACGTCCGTATCGGTCTGTCTTTATTTCTCCTTGGTATGCTTTCATGATATATGGGTCTGCCATACTCGATGTGTCATAACCAACTGTGAGAACGAGCTGATCGGTTACAAGGTGTTTGTCGAGAAGATCGAGAGAAGCGGCATCGGCCATCTCCATTAATACTATGCGTGCTTTTTTATAATCGTAGGCATGGCTAAGCACCTGACCGTTACATAATGAATTATTCTCCGGCCTGTATGCTTTCACCATATCAATGGTACAAGGTTCCCATCCCCAGGCATGATCTATCAATAGCTCGGCGTTCACTCCGAATAATCTGTAGAACAGTTCCTCTCTGTCAATGGAATATCTGGCAATTTGCCCCATTGTTCTTATTCCGTATTTTTCAAGTTTTTGTGCTATGCCTCGTCCCACTCTCCAGAAATCCGTAAGCGGTTGATGGTCCCAAAGCTTGCGTCTATAAGTCATTTCGTCAAGTTCGGCTATGCGTACTCCGTCTTTGTCTGCCGGTATATGTTTGGCAACGATGTCCATTGCTATTTTGCAAAGATACATGTTTGTGCCTATGCCTGCTGTTGCCGTAATGCCGGTTTGTCCTAATACCTCGCGTATTATCGTCATTGCGAGTTGATGAGCCGACATTTTGTAGTATTCAAGATAATTGGTGACATCCATGAAAACTTCGTCAATTGAATATACGTGAATGTCGTTTTCTGAAACATATTTCAGATAGATCTCATATATACGGGTGCTATATTTTATGTAGTGTGCCATGCGTGGCATGGCTATTATGTAGTCGAGTTCAAGGTCCGGATTAGAGTTCAGTTCGTCATTAGATACAGACTTCCCTGTGAAGGACTTGCCCGCAAGTCTTATTCTACGTTCATTATTCACTTGCGCCACATGTTGTATGACCTCAAACAGTCTGGCTCTTCCGCTTATTCCATATTTTTTCAGTGATGGTGAAACGGCAAGGCATATTGTTTTCTCTGTGCGTGAGGCATCTGCCACAACCAGATTTGTGGTGAGAGGATTCAATCCGCGTTCTACGCATTCTACTGATGCGTAGAACGATTTCAGATCTATGGCTATATATGTACGTCCTTGTTGCATTTCCATTCAATGAGACAAAGATACATAAAAAAGTAGAAATGCCAATAAAAACATGTAACCGCATTTCATGTGACATCTGACATATATTTGATTTCCTGCTCTGTCAGGATATTTCATCTTAGAACGATGTGGACGTATAAACCCAAATTGGTCATTAGACCGCATATGGGTTTATCTATTTTGTGCATTCATGCCTTTCTGCCGTTTTTTGTTTTCTATTGGCCTCTTTTTGTTGGATTTTTTGCAGGCATACCGAGCTATGTCAAGAAAAATCCAACGAAAATACACTCAATATAAAGCAAAAATACAGACTGAATTCTAATGACCGATTTGTGATAAATATTTAACTGGAGGATAATTTATTATATACGGTTGTTTATTGGATGACATTATTTGTTTGAACATAGAATGGATTTGAGTAGGAAATAAATCTCTTCTTGTATTCGGAACAGATGCCAAGAGTATTTGAAGGGGATGTATCCGAACTTGTGTTTTATCGAACCTGGAATTACTTTTGTGTTGATATCTTTCCAAATGCGTCGCATTTCTTTAAGTCCATATTTACATTCCCTTTTTGTCAGCTTGTGTCTGCTATTGAAATAAAACATATAAGTATCTACAAGTACAAGCCATCTTGTCTTTTCATAAAGATTCAGAATATCGTTCTCTACGTTGAGTCTTAACAGTTGTTTTCTCATACTTTCATTGGCGCGGATATGATCAAAACGTCTTGTTGATACAGCATGTGTGGTGGAGTTTGGATTTTGAAAATAATAGTATTTCCCCTTGCAACAGCTTACTTTACGACTGTTAAGATAGTGAAGTCGGGTAGTGTTGTCGTCACTGTATGCTCTGCATGTCTCATCGTATGGATACTTTTTATGGATGTCTGATTTTACTATGTACCATCCGTGTATGCTCCATGTAAGGCTTGCCAGAAAAGCCTCTTTGCCGGGTAAGTTGTTGAAAAAAGGCATAGGGTAGGCCTCTTGCTTCGTCGTTGCATTGTGGTATATCACCACGTCAAACAATACGCAGTCTATTTCGTCATCTTTCGCGAAGACATCTACGCTTTGTTGTAATGCATCCGGCGCCAACCAGTCGTCGCTATCGACGAATGTTATATATTTCCCTTCGGCTTGTTTTAGTCCTTCGTTACGGGCATGAGCCTGTCCACGGTTTTCACTTAACGCTATTACTTCTATGCGCTTGTCTTTTGCGGCATACTCATGGAGTATATTCAGGGAGTCATCCGTTGAGCAATCGTCAATGCATATTATCTGTATGTCTTTCAGCGTTTGTGCCAAAAGGGAGTCTATGCAGCGTCTTATGTATTTTGACGAATTGTATACGGCAACGAGAACAGATATCTGGTACATTCTCAGTTAGTTGATTTTATTTTTGACATCAGTTTGTTCCAAAGCGAGGTCTTACCTTGAAGTATCTTTATTGATATGAACGTGCTTGTGCCAGTTAGAATTATACCAACGGTCCAGTAAGCGAATGAGTTGTTTATAAACAATGTAAGTGTGGCGATGAGGCCAATAGGAAATTGAATCAGAAAATATTTTATGACTGGCAAGGAAACTACGTATCGGTATTTACGGTAGGTAAACAACATAATTATACAAACATCGATCATACAGGTTGCGGTAATGGCGCACCCAGATCCTATAAGTCCATAGTTGGTGAATCCTATTATCGTCAGAATTATGACAATGGTGTCATATGCAGCTTCTAGAAATAAATAAGCCTTTGAGTCACCTCTTGCCAATGTAAGATATGCTATAGGAAGCTTTATTGTTCGGAAATACATGGCGATTATTGTTATTCGCATCATGTTTATTATAGGAAGGAATTTGTTGCTGTACAGCAGCGGTAACAGCAGTGGCAGGCTGATAATGAATGCCACCAACATAGGGGAAAGAAGAAGCAATGATACTTCTATCTGACGGTTTATTATTATGTTGCGTTTTTTTACATCATGATTTACTGCGGATAATCGTGGAAAAAAGTCTGTCTCCATTGCAGTGAATACCATACCGGCATACACCATTGTCATCATATATCCTGCATTATAGAGTCCTACGGTGTCAAGAGACGATGTGGTGTTAAGGAAGGATCGTATAACGAAATCAGCACCGCTTCCGAATATTCCGGCGACGACAAATGCCGAACCGAGTCGTACCATGTAATAGCCTTGTTGTAAGGTTTCTTTTTTCATGGATATATTCAGAGGATACAATTTGTATGAGATGCGTATGGTCAGCAGCATCTGAGCAAGTGAAATTATGATGAGCGACGGAATTATACCTGATTCTCCGAATATGTAGTATATAGGAACTGATGTTATAAGGGCAATAATTACATTTATGATGGATATCTTTGCAAGAGCATTCAGATGGCCTGTTCCTTTCAAAATAGCAGTCTCTCCTCCTGTGATGGCCAGAAGCGCCACAATGGGTGATAGGCATATGAAATGTAGGGTATGATCGCCCCATGTGAAAGTGAATGCATTGAGGAGAGGACTTGCTATAATACATAATATGGTTCCGGCCAACGCCGTGATTATACTCCATGAGCGTATCATGCTTATGGTATTCAATATGTCGCTCTGATTTTTGCTTTCGTATGATTCGGCAATGTTCTTTACGGCGCTCATTGAGATACCTAAGTTCGTCGTATTGGAGACAAGATTTATTGTAGAGTTGAACAATGATATGAGTCCCATGCCTAATGGACCTAATATCAAAGCAACAAACTTATTGCGTACAAGTGCTATAAGAAGATTGAGAAACTGTATGCCTCCAAACAGTCCGGTATATTTTAGAATGTGTGAATAGCTGTTTTTACTGTTTCTACTCATTTATATGAAATCTGCAAAATATAATGACAGCATACGACGATTACTCATTATACAGGGTAAATGGTCTGTATGCTGTCATTATTATGTATAGTCTTATATACGATCTAATACAATTTTTATTAAATCATCGATTTTATTTTTGTAGCCGGTATTAGCTTCTTTCGCATATCTGTTGGCAATCACCATGCATACGGTTGTCGCCTTATGTCCCATTAGACATGACAGACCGGCAAGAGCGGAGCTTTCCATCTCAAAGTTAGTTATGCGCATACCATCATATTCAAAACTTTCTATTTTTTCATTCTGATGAGGATCGGCTAAACGCAAACGTAGTTGTCTGCCCTGAGGTCCGTAGAAACCTCCACATGCTACTGTTATACCTTTTACCATATCATCCCCGGCGATGCGATCTGCCAATTCCTTATCTGAATTTATAACATAAGGAGCTGGCGCACATAGATTTCCACTCCAACCGAGATGGTTTAACAATGCCCGTTCTAATTTCAGATCGCATACAGCGTTGCGTCCAGCATAGAAGTTCAAGAGCCCGTCGAAACCGACAGATTTTTCTGAGCAGATATATGTTCCAATAGGTGTATTGGGTTGTAGTCCTCCACATGTACCAATACGGACGACCTCTAATTGTGTGAAATCTTCTTTTTCCTGACGGCTGCTGAAATCAATATTTGTAAGGGCGTCAAGTTCATTCATAACAATATCAATGTTATCACAGCCTATACCAGTTGACGTAACAGTGATACGTTTATCCTTATATTTTCCTGTGACAGAGCGAAACTCGCGGTTCTCAACCTCATTCTCAATTTTGTCAAAATGAGATGCTACTACTGAAACTCGTCCTGGATCTCCGACCAATATTATCTTATGGGCGAGCTGTTCCGGCTTCAGATGCAGATGGAAGATGCTTCCGTCTGCATTTATAATGAGTTCTGATTCTTCAAAAATTTTCTTTCCCATAATAATATGATATCTTTAAGATGATTATTTTATTTGTCCAGCCTCGCTTTTACGTAAGCTGTTTGTTTCGTTTTTGATAGTCTGTTTGAGGCTTTCTTGTTCTTTTTCCGCATTTAAGATCTGAACGGACAACTTGTCGCGTTCTGATTTTGCAGCAGAGTGATATTTTAAACGTAGTTGCTCTAACTGTCCTTTTACATCATTCAGTTGTTGTTCCTTTTTTAAAATACTTTGATACAACTGTCTGTTTTTATCTGAAGAGAAATTGTTCAAGTCTGTATATTCTACTTCATCATTGATGACAAAATTAATATGAGAACCATTGTCCTTTTCTTTATCTACATTCATTCTGGCACGGGCTTTCTGAAGTTTTTCCATTGCTTTCTGCCTTGATTCTTCAGAACTCCATGTATCTTTTATGCTTGTGATGGCAGCATAGTTTCGAAGAGTTGTTTCATCGATATCGCTGTTATAGTTCTGTCGTGTTGCAGATAATGCTATTGTGTAGATGCAGATTTTACCTTCTGGTTGCCTCCTGTTGCTTGCAAACCATGCTATGCCGTCAGTGTCATCTTCAACATAAAGAAAGTCATCTTTGTTGGAATTGAAAGGCAATCCAATATTTTCCGCTTTTAGAAATTTACCTGATTCCTGATCGTAGCTTGTAACATAAATATCGTATCCGCCAAGTCCATCTTCCGATTTAGCTGCAAAATAGAGCGTTGTGCCATCAGATGTCATATATGGATAGTTTATTTCTGTAAATGGTATATCCAAGCCCTCAACTGGCTGTGGCGCACTCCATTGATCTTTGTTCAGTTTATCTCTTGTAAACAGTTTATAGGTATTGTCTGCTGATTTCTCGGAATAGAAGCATTTGTTGCCGAATCCATTTATATATACGTATGTACTGTCTCCTTTTTTTGTGTTGAAAAACTCATCATATGGTAATATCTCTCCATAGTCTGCAGGCAGAGATATTGCATTTGTGAGTTGGTTATAGTCAACAACAATGCTGTCTATAATAAATATTTTTTGAGTATTGGGAAGCAGTTCGTCATATATTTGACTATACATATTTGCTTCTGTTTTCTCATTATTTTTTATTTTGTCCGACGATTTAGGTTTACGTACTTGTGATAAAACACATGAAGCGACGAACAATGCCATAAGCAGTAAATATATTCTTTGTTTCATTAGTTGTTATCTGAAATTAATTTGAACAAAGATAAATAAAAAAAATAAATGAACGATGCTTTTAACGTATTTTTTGTTGCATTATCTTATAATAGAGTTTTTCATATTGTCGTGCAACTTTTATGTAGTCATGATGCTTATTTATGTATTCAATGCTTTGCTTTTTTAATGTCGGAATCAGTTCCTGATGCAATATGATGTTCTCAAGACCGTCATAAACACTTTGAAAGTTTGGCAGTACGTTAATAATAGGTTTTAATTTGTCCTCATTCAATATTTCGTAGTTTTCAGGTTCACCTCCTCCGACACAGATAATTCCTTTTGCCATGGCCTGCAGTGCGTTCATAGCAGGGGTATAGCTGTATAATTGATCAAGTATGATGTCAGAATCATCCATCATTCTTGTATATTCCTTAAACGGGACAGACTCAGCCTTTATAAGTTCAACTTTGTCATGATATTTCTTGCATATTTGCTCGGCTGCTTCAAGCATAATATCAGTACCTTTATATTCATTCCGTGTTTTGTTGATACCGATAAATATTTTTATGTGTTTATGAGGAGATATGTATCTTCTATCTTCAGGCTTTATAGGGAAAGGTATAAACGTCGTCTTTTGAGAAAAATATGGTTTGTAGCAGACATAATATTCATAAAGGCCGGTAACTATTGCGTCGCAGTCATCAGCTATATATTTGTTTAGATACTCTTTAGGTGTCCCAATCCAGTCTTTTTTTTCTTTTATTGCATCTTTATTATTGCGAAGTTCGTCGCCAATGTTGAAATCACTGTATCTTAAAGGTTTTATTTTGCAACAGGTATTAACCCAATAATAGTCCATACCGAAGCCACACAGGAGAATCTTTTTGTTATGCTTTCTCAGGTATTTATATATTGGTAATATACGGCTGGCTTTTATTTCCAAAAACACCGGATTGATAATCTGTACAATATCAAAGCCGGTCAGTTTAGGAAGTAATATTAACAATTTTATTATATAGAGTATTCCTCCTAATATTGAGTAAGTTCTTGTTAAGGAAATGTCACGATTATAATTCTTCCAATAATCACCGTTGGACAAAACTGTTACGTTGTGGCCAAGATGTCTAAGCCCTTCTGCAAGCGTCCAATGTACATTGCTGTATTCTCCGATTAAAAGAATTTTCATTTTGTTGTAATTGTAAATAAGATATTACGAAGAATTTTATTATTTATAATTTTTCTGAACAGCGTGTATTTTTTCGTGTAGTTTTTACTCGATAGCGGGAAGAGCCTGTGTTCTTCCAGACGTTTTATTGCTGTATTTAAATATTCATGATTATGTGTGAGACTAATAATATTATATATATAATCCATTGTTAATTGGGAAATGCGTCGTGCAAGTGCCGGCTTGTCTGTTTCCGGAATTGTATCTATCAATGATTGTAAATGAAAAATCACACTCTCAAAATCAGACAAACGCTTGTAAATATGAGACTTGTCTTTGTTGTTCGTAATTGAATTGTTCCGTTTACGGTAATAATAAGCCTCTGTCTCAGCGCATATTACAGTCTCTGCTCTCAAGAACAACTGTGGGGTGAAGTATTCGTCTTCATGCATAATACCGTATTCGAACTTCAGGTTCCCCAGGATATCTTTTCTGAATATATATCCGCATGCGGAGGCTACCAAATTGTTGTTCTTCATATAGATGCAACCACTTACAGGCTGGCTATATGAAAATGGAGTGTTGTTTTGGGGCTTGTCCGTGATTTTAAATATAACTATATCAGGTGATTTGTAGCGTACTATATCGAGACAGTGTTCATATGGTACGGGGATAACGAAGTCGTCGCCGTCGATAAAATGGATATATTTTCCTGAAGCCATCTTAATACCAACATTGCGTGCGGCAGACAGTCCGTTGTTCTTTTGTCTGATATAGATTAAATCATCTCTTATTTCTGTTATCTCATTTATAAGTGAAATATCCGAACCGTCATCGACGAGAATGATTTCACGTTCTTCCTTGCTTAAGGATAGAAGAAGTAAGTTATGGATACATTTCGTTATCATCTCTATGGGAATATTATACGATGTGATGATAAAGCTTATTAACGGTTTTGGGGTTCTTTGTAAATGCATCTGATCCATTGCTAATACTTCTAAAAAATTTGATGCAAAGATACAAGTTTTCGTTGTAAATTTAATGTCAGCTTGAGATAAAATAGGAAAATGACAATTACTGTTTTTATAAAACTTATATTAATTGTAGGTCTTATCGGCTGCTGTATAGCTGTTTTTAGCTGTCATGGAAATTTGATTATGGGGTATAATCTTGACTTTGGATGAAATATCCCAAAGTGCTAATACATAATTTGTTACATGTTTTTTACAGGGACTGACATCTTTGGCAAAATGTGATTTTATTCGGGGCTCGCATTATATTCATAGTTATTACTATTCCATGTTTGCTATCCACTTACCGTAATTGCGTCCGACACGAAGTTTCGACGTAGTAGGATATATCGATATAAAGAAGTAAGGCGGATGGTCAGGCAATAGAACGAAATCGGTGTAATGTCTAACGAAGGATTGTGGTTAAACCAATGCTGTCCACTTTAAAAATGTAAGCATATCTTGATTTTTCGGTCTGAGTTTTCTGTTCTACCCCGAAAAATAAGCGAGTATTTGCGGACATACTCTCCAACGGATGCAAATACTCGAATTATGAGAGACTTCTATAATATATTGAACATCAACGCTTTATGTCTGATGGGTGTTTCTTTATCAGGAAATATGCACCGTTTTTAGCATGCTATTAAGCCCATATCAGGCGTTGAAAAGCTTAATATCATGTCCTAAACCGGGCTTAATCAGACAATGAAATGGGCATTATCAGAAAGCAGGATGAAGTATTCCGGAGTATAATAATGGGTATATGAAAATGCGGTAAGGGCTGAAAGAGCCTTTATTATGCAGGATTTAATACTCCTTTATGTCTATTTTCTGATTTTATTTTGTCAAAAAAATGTCAAGAAAAATTGTAAGCAGACCGCTTCGGTTTCCTTCAGAAAAGATCGATATTAAATGTGAAAAAAGCACGAAAAGAATTCGTCCGATGCGCGGTGACAGCTTGTCTGTTGTGGCAGTATGAATTCATTATTACGTAGGGACCGTACTGTCGCGGTTTATACAGCTCGGTGCTAACATGATGTTCCCAGACTTTCTCTGGTTCTTAATGAACAAAATTATTGCCAAATCTTTGTCTGCTATCGTGGCAACTGTTTATTTGAAAAGGAGTCCTCCATGGATGATAAATTTTATCAGTGACGGAAAACTTGAGCTTTTCTATTTTTTTATTATCTAACTTAAGCTAAATCGTAAAAATACGATCAGATTATTTTTATGCCGGATTGTAGCATGTATGATGGCTGCTATTTCATATAAAAGTACTGTTAAACGTGTTAAATTTGTCTGCTACGATTTTGTGCATTTAATATATAATGCGTATCTTTGCAAAGAGATTTTCAATTTATGACAGTCATTATTGTTACCATATTGTTTGTGGGTTTTTTCTTGATTGCGACCGAAAGACTTACAAATATAAACAAGACGGCAGTGGCTATATTTATAGGCACGTTAGGATGGATGTTGTATATTGGAAATGGAAGTGATTATATAATGAAGCAACATCCGGAAGAATACTTGATTTTTTTAGGCAATGAGTTTTCTTCCGGAAGTATGATAAAGCAGTTTATAGCCCAGAATATATTCTTAAAGTATGTAGGGAAGGCCTCCGAGATTGTCTTGTTCATTTTGGCAACCATGACAATTGTCGAGATATTGCAAAACAATGGATGTTTTGATTTTATATCTCATTACATGCGTACACGCAATAGTAAGAAGATGTTGTGGATATTATCGGTATTCACTTTTGTACTATCTGCTAATTTGGACAATCTGACATCAACGGTTATGGCTCTCACTATGATGCATGCTGTTGTCAGAAACCGTAGGCAAAGGATGCTTTTAGGTTGTGCCGTGGCTATTTCTGCAAATTGCGGCGGAGCGCTGACGGTTATTGGCGATCCGACAGGTCTCGTTTTGTGGAATAATGGATTTGTTACAGCGACAAACTATTCGCTGTCTCTTGCTTTACCATGTTTGGCGGCTTGGTGCTTACCTGTGTGGTGGATAGGGCGTTCGTTGCCCGAGCATCTTGATACGGAATGGATGACTATGCCTTATCGTGGAGATGACGCCAAACTGAAATTATGGCAGAGGGTATTGATGTTTATTGTCGGTATTGGCGGTCTATGGTTTATTCCTACATTTCACAACATAACAAAATTGAGTCCTTTCATTGGTGCTTTGTGTGTGTTGGCTGTGTTATGGGTTGTGAACGAAATTGTTAACAGAAAATCTATGGATGCGTCTGATACAGTTCAAAGACGTGTTCCCCGTGTCCTGCAATATGGTGTCATCCAGATGATATTATTTGTTATGGGCATAATGTTGATTGTTGGTGTCGTGCGTGAAACAGGTGCCATGGATGAGCTTGCGTCGTTCTTGGACAGAGAAATAGATAATAATGTCTGGATAATGGGAATCCTGGCAGGTGCAGTAAGTTCAGTATTGGATAATTTTGCTACTGCCATGAGTTTGATTTCTCTGCGTGAGGCTGATGCTGTGACATATCTTCAGACTATAATGCCACACGAATTGTTGCCATATGTGCAGAATGGACTTTATTGGAAAGTCATTGCTTATGCATCCGCAGTTGGCGGCAATATCCTTTGCACAGGTTCTATGAGTGGGCTCGCGCTTATGAAAATGGAGCGATTGCATATAGGCTGGTATCTTAAAAATGTAGGAGGAAAAGCCATTGCAGGAGCCTTGCTTGGATTTATTATTATGATGGTTTTATTTATATGATGTTTAATATATACTATATACAAGGATAATTATGGCAAAGATTAAAACTATTGGAGTTCTGACATCTGGAGGTGATGCGCCAGGTATGAATGCTGCAATACGTGCGGTAACACGCGCAGGAATATGCAATGGTTATAAGATTAAAGGAATATATCGTGGTTACGCCGGGTTGATAAATGGTGAGATAGAAGATTTCACGACCGAGAACGTAAGTGGTATAATCATGTCAGGTGGAACAATTCTTAAGACAGCGCGTTCAAAAGAATTTCTTACACCGGAGGGACGGCAGAAGGCTTATGAAAATCTGAAGGCAAATGACATAGATGCATTGGTCGTAATTGGTGGAAACGGTTCGCTTACAGGTGCCATGCTGTTTGCCAAGGATTATGATTTATGTTGTGTCGGACTTCCTGGAACAATTGATAATGATTTGTATGGAACTGATTCAACAATAGGTTATGATACAACATTAAATACGATTGTTGAATGCGTCGACAGAATACGTGATACTGCACAAAGTCATGAACGTATATTCTTCGTGGAAGTCATGGGACGTGATGCCGGTTTCCTTGCACAAAACAGCGCGATTGCAAGTGGGGCAGAAGCCGCAATTATTCCAGAAGATTCTACTGACGTAGACCAGTTGTCCAGATTTATGGAACGTGGAATAAGAAAATCTAAAAAGAGCTGTATTGTAATTGTTTCGGAGAGTCCTAAGTGCGGTGCTCTTTATTATGCAGACCGTGTACGTAAGGAATTCCCGGAATATGATGTACGAGTTTCAATCTTAGGCCATTTGCAGCGTGGAGGACGTCCAAGTGCGCATGATAGAATTCTTGCGTCAAGAACGGGTGTCGGCGCGATTGAGGCAATAATGCAGGGACAGCGGAATGTCATGGTAGGTGTTAGGAATAATGAGGTGGTTTATGTTCCGCTGAGTGAGGCGATACGTAGTGACAAGCCGTTTGACCGTAAACTCATAAAAGTACTTGATGAATTAAGTATATAAAATTTACTGTTTATCGGATAAACGTCTATATTAATGTTCTTTAGGTAAGATTTAATGAACATAATATATCAAATGCGGAAATATTTTTTATCTTTGCATACGAAAAGTAATAATTATATAAAATAACATATATGACACAGATTGTAGGACATATTTCTCAGATAATAGGACCTGTTATCGATGTTTATTTTGATACGAAAGGACAGGAGTCGGAGAAAGTATTGCCGAAAATATATGATGCATTAAAAATAGATAGAGGTGATGGTCGCGAGCTTGTTGTTGAAGTTCAACAGCATATAGGCGAGGATACCGTACGTTGTGTAGCCATGGATAACACCGACGGCTTGAAACGTGGAATGGTTGCTGTGCCACAGGGCTCTCCTATAAAAATGCCGGCTGGTGATCAGATAAAAGGTAGAATGCTGAATGTGATCGGACAACCGATTGACGGCATGAAGTCTTTGGATATGGAAGGAGCTTATCCTATACATCGTGAGGCTCCACATTTTGAGGAGCTTTCCACACGTAAAGAGATGCTCGCAACCGGTATTAAAGTGATAGACCTTCTCGAACCATATCTTAAAGGAGGAAAGATCGGTCTGTTCGGAGGTGCCGGTGTAGGAAAGACAGTGTTGATTATGGAGCTTATCAATAATATTGCGAAAGGCCATAATGGATATTCTGTCTTTGCAGGAGTAGGAGAACGAACTCGTGAGGGAAATGATCTTATACGTGAGATGATAGAGTCTGGCGTTGTCAGATATGGCGATAAATTCAAAAAGGCGATGGATGAGGGCAAATGGGACCTTTCTTTAGTCGATCCGGAAGAATTAAAGAAGAGCCAGGCAACACTTGTGTATGGCCAGATGAATGAACCACCAGGAGCACGTGCTTCTGTCGCACTTTCAGGTCTGACAGTCGCGGAGGAATTCCGTGATAACGGTGGTCAGAATGGAGGCGCTGCAGATATTTTGTTCTTTATCGATAATATCTTCCGTTTTACTCAGGCTGGTTCTGAGGTGTCGGCGTTGTTGGGACGTATGCCTTCTGCCGTTGGCTATCAGCCAACTCTTGCGAGTGAGATGGGAGCCATGCAGGAACGAATCACATCAACAAAGAAAGGTTCTATTACTTCTGTGCAGGCCGTTTATGTGCCGGCAGATGACTTGACAGACCCGGCTCCTGCAACAACATTTACACATTTGGATGCGACAACTGAGCTTTCTCGTAAGATTACAGAGCTTGGTATTTATCCTGCGGTTGATCCGCTTGGAAGTACTTCACGTATTCTCGATCCGTTGATTGTCGGTAAAGAGCATTATGAATGTGCACAGCGAGTAAAGGAAATCTTACAGCGTTATAAAGAGTTGCAGGACATAATCGCGATATTGGGTATGGATGAACTGTCTGACGAGGATAAGCTGACTGTAAATAGAGCTCGTCGTGTACAGAGATTCCTTTCTCAACCGTTCACTGTCGCAGAACAGTTTACCGGTGTGCCGGGAGTAATGGTCTCAATAGAAGATACCATTAAAGGCTTTAATGCTATTCTCGATGGTGAGGTGGATGATCTTCCTGAACAGGCATTCTTGAATGTCGGTACAATAGAAGATGTAAAGGAAAAAGCAAAGAGACTGTTAGAGGCTGCCAATGCCAAATAGAAATGATACAGATATGAGTTTAAAGTTAAAGATAGTTTCACCTGAAAAGATTGAATATCTGGGATTTGCCGATAGGGTACTTGTACCTGGAACGTCCGGAAAGTTCGAGATACTAATCAATCATGCCCCTATTATTTCTTCTTTGGAAGAGGGAGAAGTTGAATTCAGTTATGAGGGTGATGTTAAGAAAATACATATTCATGGCGGATTTGTCGAAGTGCAAAAGAATGAAGTCAGTTTATGTGTTGAAATGTAGTAAAGTTTGATAATCCATATGACGGATGTAAGAAAGCTGAGCAAGCGCTATCTTCGACAAGGTATAATGCTTGTTGCGGGTATGTTCTTTATTTCATTAATAATAATGAGAGTCTGGAACTTATACGATATTTTAAATCCATTGATTATCAGTGTAGCGTTTTCGCTCGTGATAATTTTTTCGGAGGCAATAATATGGAGTAAAATCGCAACAAAAAGTCCGCAGAACTTAACAAGTTTTTATACTGCAGTCTCCGGCTTTAGAATGTTACTTGCTTTAGCTGTAATGTTAATATATTACATCGCAGTGGGGCGTGAGACGATGTTGACTTTTTTCATAGTATTTGTGGCATTTTATTTTGTGCTATTGGTGCATCATGCAATATATTTTGCTAAGGTGTCAAATAAATCCTGATTCTTCGAAAATATGTTTATGAATAGATTTATAATGAGACATATCAGGGCGGTGTTATTGTTGTTGGCTTTAATGCCGGCATTCACTCTGTCAGCTAAAGAAAAATCTGATAATGGATCTGAACTTAATATTCCAGAAATCGTGTTGGAACATCTTTCCGATGCATATGAATGGCATATTGCGACCTATAAAGATCACCATATCAGCATTCCGTTACCGATAATAATACGAAGTGAGGCTACAGGTGAATGGCATTTCTGTACGATTCATAGTCTTCCAGAGAATTTCTATTTTAATAAGGAAATGCATGGAAAGATATATGAAAAGTTACCGAATGGCAATGTTGTAAGGCCGATTGACTTGAGTATTACAAAAACGGTTGCCCAAATATGGTTTGTTGTTATTGTGCTCATCTGTATATTTACATATTGTGCACGTTGGTACAAGAAACATGATGAACGAAAGGAGGCTCCTTCCGGTTTTGTCGGTATGATGGAGATGCTGATAACAACAATTAATGATGATGTCATAAAGCAGTCGATAGGTGAGAAACACTATAAAAAATATTCACCATATTTATTAACGGTTTTTTTCTTTATATTGACGGCAAATGTATTGGGATTGATTCCGTTCTTTCCTGGTGGAGCAAATGTGACGGGTAATATTAATGTTACTTTTTTCCTGGCATTATGTACAATGATTGCCATAAATCTTTTCGGAAACAAACATTATTGGAAAGATATATTCTGGCCTGATGTTCCGGTGTTTCTCAAAGCATATCCCGTTGCAGTAATGCCTGTAATAGAATTATTCGGTGTATTCACCAAGCCTTTTGCATTGATGATTCGTCTTTTTGCAAATATAATGGCTGGCCATGCTGTAATTCTTAGTTTTACATGCGTTATATTTCTTGGTTGGTCTATGGGTGTCGGATATGGACTCGGACTTAATACACTTAGTATAGTGATGCTTCTGTTTATGAATTGCCTCGAGCTGTTGGTCGCATTCATACAGGCTTATGTATTCACATTGCTTAGTGCGGTATTTATCGGACTGGCCCATGTAGATCATGTTTCTGAATAATGAACATTATAATTTAGTATTAATATAATAATTACATTTAAAAATAAATTTAGAGTTATGATTATTTCAACTTTATTGGCTGCAGAAGGTCTGGCACAGCTGGGCTGCGGTCTTGGTGCAGGTATCGCAACAATTGGTGCAGGTTTAGGTATTGGCAAAATCGGCGGTAGTGCAATGGATGCCATTGCTCGTCAGCCAGAAGCTACAGGTAAGATCCAGGGAAACATGATTCTTACAGCTGCTTTTGTTGAGGGTTGTGCTCTTTTCGCAATTGCAGCATGTGCATTCCTTATTAAGTAAAAAGATAAATCAGTTAATTTTATACAGCAGATGGATTTTAGTAACTTGCCATCAATATTAACACCTGATCTGGGATTGATTTTCTGGATGACGCTTGCTTTTCTTGTGGTATTTTTTGTCATCGGCAAATTCGGATTTTCAACAATTGTCAAAATGGTGGATGAAAGGAAACGCTATGTTGACGAAAGTCTTGAGAAGGCACACGAAGCTGCTGAACGATTAGGAAATATAAAGCAGGAGGGTGAGAACATCCTTAGAGAGGCCCGTATCAGACAGGCAGAATTGCTTAAAGAAGCTGCTGCAACTCGTGACCAAATCTTGCAGGATGCCCGTGATAAGGCACATAAGGAAAGTGAGCGCATGATAAATGAGGCGAAAGCCGAAATTGAAAATGAGAAAGTGGCCGCGATAAGCAGTATTCGTAAGCAAGTCGCGTTGCTCAGTGTGGGTATTGCAGAAAAAGTTTTGCGCAATAACTTAACTGACGAGAAAGCGCAAATGGTTCTGATTGACCGCATGCTGGATGAAGTTTCTGTATCAGATAATAAGAATTTCCAATAATGGACATCGGAGTTATATCTGTGAGATACGCACGGGCTCTTTTGAAAGCAAGTCTTGATGCTGGAGTTGAGGATAAGGTTTATTCTGATATGCAGATTCTTGCACAGAATTATATTACATTACCTGAACTCAGAAAAGCAGTGGACAATCCAATGCTTTCAAAAGAGCTTAAAGAACAGTTGCTCGTAGCGGCTGTTGGTAATAATCCGTGTGATATCACACGTTCGTTTCTCAGCTTAGTGCTGAAGGAGGCCAGGGAGAGTATTTTACAATTCATGGCCAATTCGTATGTAACTCTCTACAGAAAACAGAAAAATATTATCAGTGCAAAACTCATCACTGCCGCAGGAGTCACAAAGTCAATAGAAGACAGAATGCGGCATCTGGTAGAGAGCAAAACTAATGGAACTGTGCAGTTCGAGACATCTACCGATCCGGAACTGATTGGTGGATTCATTCTTGAGTATGACACATATCGTATGGACGCAAGTTTAAAAACTAAGCTTAATACGATATTGGCACAGTTGAGTAACTAATTATTAAGCATTAACAAAATGTCAGATAAAATTAAACCAAGCGAAGTATCACAAGTTCTGATAGAACAGCTGAAAGGCATTGCTGACACTTCCAAATTTGATGAGGTCGGTACTGTGCTTCAGGTCAGCGATGGCGTGGCACGTATATATGGCTTGCGTAATGCGGAGGCTAATGAACTTCTCGAATTTGAGAATGGCACTATGGCTATTGTGATGAATCTTGAGGAAGACAATGTTGGCTGCGTGCTTTTAGGACCAACGTCCGGTATAAAGGAAGGAATGATTGTTAAGCGTACAAAGCGTATTGCAAGTATCCGTGTAAATGACAATCTTCTGGGACGTGTTATAAATCCTTTGGGCGTAGCTATAGATGGTAAAGGTGACATTGATCTTACGGATGCGTTTGAAATGCCGCTTGACAGGAAGGCTCCGGGTGTTATATATCGACAGCCTGTTAAGGAACCTCTTCAGACTGGTTTGAAGGCTGTAGATTCAATGATTCCAATAGGACGCGGTCAGCGTGAGTTAATTATTGGTGATAGACAAACAGGAAAGACAGCGATTGCTGTTGATACCATAATCAATCAGAAGAGTCTTTATGAAGCCGGTAAGCCTGTTTATTGTATATATGTAGCTATTGGTCAGAAGGCTTCAACTGTAGCAACACTCGTATCAACGCTTAAGGAGCATGGAGCTATGCCGTACACTATTGTTGTTGCGGCTACAGCAGCAGATCCTGCAGCCATGCAGTATTATGCACCGTTTGCCGGTGCTGCCATTGGTGAGTATTTTAGAGATAGAGGTCTTTCCGCACTGGTAGTTTACGATGATTTGTCAAAGCAGGCTGTTGCTTATCGTGAGGTATCGTTGATTCTTCGTCGTCCGTCTGGACGTGAGGCATATCCTGGTGATGTGTTCTATTTGCATAGCCGTCTTTTGGAGCGTGCCGCACGTATAAATGACCAGCAAGAGATTGCCGAGCAGATGAATGACCTTCCTGAGTGTCTGAAGGGACATGTTAAAGGAGGCGGTTCGCTTACGGCTCTTCCTATAATTGAGACACAGGCCGGTGACGTTTCCGCATATATTCCTACCAATGTAATTTCAATTACCGATGGTCAGATATATCTTGAGACAGACCTTTTCAACCAAGGATTCCGCCCTGCAGTGAATGTTGGTATCTCTGTAAGCCGTGTAGGAGGTTCTGCACAGATAAAGAGTATGAAGAAAGTTGCAGGTACGCTTAAGATAGATATGGCGCAGTATCGCGAGCTTGAAGCATTCTCACAGTTCTCAAGCGATATGGATGCCGTTACAGCCATGACACTTGATCGTGGACGTAAGAACAATCAGCTTCTCATACAGAGTCAGTATTCACCTATGCCTGTAGGTGAGCAGGTTGCTATTCTGTATTGTGGAACTCATGGACTTATGCATAATGTTCCGGTTGACAAGGTTCGCGAATGTCAGGATGCTTTCCTTGACAAGCTCCGTTCTGCACATTCTAAGGATGTAATTGACGTGCTTGCATCAGGAGTCATTAATGATGAGGTGACTTCGATCATCGAGAAAGTTATGGCAGAGATTGCCGGTCAGTATAAAAGTTAATCATATATGCCCTCACTGAAAGAAATAAAAAACCGCATTGTATCGGTAAATAGCACCCGGAAAATAACGAGTGCTATGAAGATGGTGGCTTCATCAAAACTTCATCATGCGCAGCAGATGATAGAGAACATGCTCCCTTATGAGAATATGCTCGAGCGCATTCTGAAGACATTTCTTGCATCTGAAGTTGACGCCCATACCATATTCAGTGAAGCAAGAGATGTAAAGAAAGTCGCTTTGGTTGTTTATTCGTCAAACAGCAGTCTGTGCGGAGGATATAATGCTAATGTCATTAAGATGATGCACCGTGTTGTTGATGAGTATGCACAAAGCATCGGTAAGGAGAATATCATAATTTATCCTATAGGAAGAAAGGTTGCAGAACAGGCAAAAAAGAGCAATCTTCTGTGTGTCGGCGACTATACGGCGTTGGCAGAGAAGCCTTCGATCGGTCAGTGCATAGATATAGCAAACGAATTGTGTGATAAATTTGCATCTGGCGAGATTGATAAGGTAGATCTGATATACCACCATTTCAAAAGCGCCGGTTCACAAATTCTACAGCACAGAACATTCCTTCCAATAGATCATGATTATGACATCGGTGCTGATAATGACCGTGATCTTAGACTTAAGATTGTGACACCTGCCATGCAGGAATATTTGCGCAATAAGGTTAAAAAAGAAGCTGAGGAAAAGGAGAAATCTGTTCCACTCAACGACAACTTTATAGTTGAGCCGGACATGGAGACCGTTTTACAGGCTTTAATACCTCAATACGCCAATCTTATGATTTATACTGCTCTGTTGGATAGTAATGCATCTGAGCATGCAGCAAGAATGGTTGCTATGCAGACAGCAACAGATAATGCCGACGAACTCTTGCGAGAATTGAATCTACAGTTCAATAAGAGTAGGCAGCAGGCTATAACCAATGAATTACTTGATATAGTTGGAGGTAGTATAAATAATTGATAAATTACAATCAAATATTTATAGGTCGGATAGCAAATCCGGCCTATTTTTATTGGTTTAATTCAATTTAATGATGCAATATTATCAAATTTTTTATGCTGTCCAGTAAAAAACAAATGACAAAATATTCAGTCTTAAGCCCTTTTTAATCAGACGTCCGGTATCATTTTCCAAAAAGTAAGCCCAGCTAATCAAAAATCGTCGGAACCAGCGACGTTTTCGCAGTTTCCCTGTCCAATATATCATCTCAGGTTTTGCTCCGATTCGATATGAAAGTGATAAGATCCATGTAATACATGGGGGTAAGGCGTACCATTGTAATCACCTGCGAAAAGTATAGTTCTTTTGATACTTCCGGGAGGAATTGCTATCAGTAAATTGACAATTAGGACGCCAAAGTCCGTATCTGTATGGTATTGACATTGTTTTTATAGAAGAAATGAAACGGAAATTTCAGTTTGAGTTGTTTCTTCCAAATCGCTTTAATTAGAATAATCTACTATCTTTATGTGCGAAAATTATTGTTTATATGGCAATAATTAACGTGAGTTCGATATAAGCAAATAAATATTTCACTGAAAATTAGGAACATAG
>ENA-ORSK01000454-ORSK01000454.1-human-gut-metagenome-genome-assembly--contig:-NODE-454-length-42302-cov-7.722347_pt1 | contig 42302 bp, 40 predicted proteins | sample MGYA00242192_ERZ509159 | MGnify/ENA primary metagenome ERZ509159 (study PRJEB26280, sample SAMEA2338663) | human gut metagenome | biome: human gut; feature: human-associated habitat; material: faeces...
AGCGCGGTAAGTAACTCGGTCTTGAGCTGTCCGTCCAGCCGGTCGCGGGTATAATCCTCACCCACATTGCCGCAGACGTTCGTGTAGAACAAAATCGGGTCGCAGATGCGGTAGCTGTACTCGCCGAAGCAGCGAATGGCAATGTCGATGTCAATGCCTGCCCGCTGGTCAACAACACGGAAGGGAACCGGCGATGGCGTGCCGTACTTGTTGCCGATGAGCTCCTTGGTGTTAAAATAGTACACGCGCTGATCCTTGGGCGGCTCGCCGCCGAAGGTGAAGCGCTTTCCGATGTTCTTGAACGTGTCGAGGATACTGGTTCCCAACTCACCGGAGAAGATCGACGGCTCGGTCGAAGCATCATAGACAAACTCGCCCGGCTCGGCGCAGAGCTCCGTCACCTTGCCCTGATCGACGATGATCATACACTGTCCGTCGGCGATTGCCACGACGGAGCCGTTGGAGATGATGTTCTCGCTGCCCTTGTAGTTGCTGCTGCGCCCGGAAACGCGGTGCAGGCCCTTGACCGCCATCACGTTCTCCGGAATGGATTCACAGTAAAAATACTCCTTCCACTGGTCGGCCATCACACCGCCAGCCGCGCCCAATGCTGCTTTAATGAGTCCCATTTTCTGATCTCCCTTTCTCTGTTTACTATGCCCACGGATCTTCCGCCGCAGGAATACGGATGCCGCTGAGAATACTGGAATATTCCCAGAGGAACCACTCGCCGGTCGAGGCTTTCTGCCGCAGTTTCATGGGCCGCGGCGAATCTGCACCCGCCGTTTTCAGGAACACGCGCAGATACCCCGGCTCGATATCCTGCGGCCTGGGGTCTGCCAGCACGTTAAGCCGGTATGGTGCGCGCGGCTGATAGCCATTTTCCGGCGTCGCGCCTTCAAAATACGCAAGCGGCAGATAGGCTTTTCCGCGCAGACGGTCACGCAGGAACTGACAGTCATACGGCGTCATGGGCCGCGGGCCGCGCAGGAGATTCATTGCGGCAGTTCCGGCGTCCCTGTCCTTGTCAAACAGTGCCAGTGCGCACAGAAACAGGGCGCAGATGCGCTCCGGCTGTCTTCCGCCTGCCGCAAGCGTCTCAAATTCCTGCAGGCTTGCAGGAATGCTTTGTATTGTGACCTGCATATAAAACCCTCCTGTTTATGGATATGTCCGGAGCCATGTTTCCGTATTTCCGGATTTGGTATAGTCATGGCCGTTGGCAGCTTCCATTGCATACCAGTATGCCCAGTGCTGCTCGTTCATGTCAGCAAAGACTCTTGGCAGCTCTTTCAGATGGGCGCGGATATACTCTATGTCAGCACTGCGTTCGAGCAGGCGGCAGGTGACAGCGGCGACCTCTGCTCTGGTAATGTTGTTGCCCGGCTTGAATGTTCCATCCGCATAGCCTGTGACCCAACCGCGAGTCGCCGCATAGGCGATGGACTTTGCCGCCCAATGAGAGGCAGGAACATCCGTGAAGGCCGCAGTTCCGTCCGTCAGCTGCTCAAACCGGCAGCAGATCGCGGCAAATTCCGCACGCGTGATCGGCGCGTTTGGCCGGAACGTTCCGTTGCTGTAGCCGCGGACGATCCCGAACTGCTCCATGTAGCCGATATAGTTGGCCGCCCAGTGCGCCGAGGTCACATCGGAGAAGGAGGCTGGATAGGATTTGTTTGCCTCCATCTGCTCGGTCAGCAGGCGGGCGAACATGGTGGTCACCTCTGCGCGGCTCATATTTTTGCCCGGGGCAAATCCGCCGCCCGGATAGCCCTTTAGGAACGCGAAATGGTCAGTCTTGTTGAGCGTCGCAGGCTTATATGCAGGCTCTGCCGCTGCGGCGTTCTCGGTGTAAAGGTTGATAAAGCCAAGCCCGCCCTGCGCATTGTCCGGGTTGAAGCTGACGCTCCCGTTTCTGACCGTGAATTTGTTGTAGCAGTCCCAGCCGCCCGTCCACTTGTATTCCCGTGCGGCATCGCTCCATTTATACTGCGGTTGGAGGAACCAGCGGGTCTCATCATACGTCCAACCGCTTTGCTCATCGTTGGTTTCCACAACAAAGATGCCCTGATTGTCGGTTAGAGCGAAGAAATCGCTTCTGTCGATTTGAATGGTCATCACGCAGCCGAATGTTCCAGCTCCGTTCACAGATACTGTGCAGTTCTGTACATCCCAAAGGCCCGTGCCGCCGGCTTCATAACGGCCATACGACGGATCGCTGGGAAATGCATAGAAGCTGAAAGTCGTTTGCTTCGGTGCAGTATTTCCCCCCAACTCAACGACCTTGGTGATCGGGATCTGAAGCGTCACGATCCGGTCCTCGTCGTCCGGCTCAGGCTGCCCGGGCTGATTGGGAAGAAAAATGTTGCTTCCCGGCGGCAGGGTCCCGGTGAAATCCTCTGCGGCCACCGCTGCGGCAAGGGACAGTGTAAGGATCAGGCAAAGGAAAATCACAAGAATTCGTTTTCTCATGTGGAACCTCCTTCTGTTATTTCTTTGTCGAATATGTACATGATGCGGCTTTCCGCGCAGGCAGCGAAAACCAGAGGGCTAAAGTGTGTCGATCACGCCCGCGAGGTAGGCCGGCGATACCGACGCATAGATAAAATTGTCGACCAACCGATCCTTCACCGCCTGACGCACATCGGCGGCAAGCAGTTCGTCCGCATTCTCATCCACCAGAAGCAGAACCTTGCAGACCCAACCAAGCTGCTTTACAGCACTGCAAAGCTTGAGCCGTTCGCTCAGCTTCCAGATGCCCTGCCGGATGACCTCCATCACCAACACATTGGCACGGCAGGTCCGGCACAGGGCAAGCGTTTCCTCCGGCTTTGAAGAACGGTAGACAAGAAAATCCGGGTTGCATCCCGAAAGTGATTGCATGACCGCTTCCGCCAGAAGTCCGCCTTTCATATCCAGCACGATCCTTCGCATCTGTGCTTTTCCACCGCCTTTCTCTTCTTTTGCATGTTCCATTTGTATTTTAGCCGTTATCACTCCCTTCTGCCCCCGCCGATTGGATAGGGTTTGCAATTATTTTTTGTTCAAAGGCTATCGTCCGGCTCGATTCTCTCGGCAAAGTGGGCAAAACTGTGTTGCCTTTTTCTGTCCGCATGATATACTATCCATACGAATGTGCAGAATTGGGAGGCATGCGGCATGAGCAAAGCGACAAAAAAGAGCCTTTTGTGTGCCTTGGCCGCGCTGGCACTCATTGCGCTTGCCATGTGGCTCCGATATGCAAGCCGGCATATTTTTCATTCTCCGGCTGTCAGCCACCTGCGAAGCGGGCTCTATGTGTTTTTGTTCAGCGTGTGGTGCTACTCCCTATGGATCCGCATCGTGCAGACGCAGGCACGGCGCTATCTGCTGGCGATTTCGGTACTGATGGTGCTGTGGATTCTTCTTCGTTCAATCAAATATTCCATTGAAAACACGGATGCAGAGCGCTGGCTGTGGTATTTCTACTATTTCCCGATGCTGTTCATCCCCATGCTGTCGGTCTTTGTTTCCCGGTCGCTGGGCAAGGGAGAGGATTTTCGGTTGCCGCGATGGACCAAGATTCTGTATCTTCCGACACTGCTGCTGCTCCTGCTCGTTCTGACCAATGATCTGCACCAGCAGGTGTTTTCCTTCCCGTCCGGCGTTTTATCGGACCGGGCGTATCGGTATGAGGGCGGCTATTTCTTCGTGCTGGGCTGGGAGGCCCTGTGCGCGGGGTTCGCGTTGCTTTCGATGGTGAAAAACTGCCGCATCCCGCGCAGCAGGAGAATTCGCTGGCTGCCGCTGGTTCCGCTTGCGCTTTCGCTGGCCTATGCTTATGCGTATGTCAAAAAGGTCCATTGGGTCTGGGTGCTTGCGGGCGATATGACGGTGTCGCAGTGCCTGATCTTTGCGAGCATCCTTGAATGCTGCATTCAATGCGGGCTGATTCAGTCCAACCTCGGATACGACGAACTTTTTGAGGCAACGAGTTTGCCCGTCCAGATTACGGATCCTGCATTTTGCTCCCAATATGTGTCTGCCGCCATGCAGGAGGCTTTGCCGCAAAGCGAGCTGCGGCAGATGCAGCAGGATACCGTCCATCTGAGCGACGATACGCTTTTGAAGCGGCACAAGCTGCGCCGCGGCTGGGTGTTCTGGAAGGAGGACATTTCCGCGCTGAATCAGATCCGAAAGGAGCTGGAGCTGACAAGGGATGAGCTGCGTGATACCGGCGACGTTCTGGCGGCGGAGAATGCACAGCGCGCAAGATGGCTGAAGCTGATAGAAGAAAACCGCCTGTATGACATGATGGAGGCGCAGACTGCCCGACAGATCGCGATGCTGCGGGAGCTGCTGACTGAATTGCAGAAGACGGAAGATTCCGGCAGAGCCAGACACCTGCTCGGGCAGGTCATCATCATCGGGACCTACATCAAGCGGAGAAGCAACCTGATTTTTGTCGGCGTGCAGCGCGGCGCAATCAGCGTGCAGGAACTTCTGCTGTGCCTCAATGAATCTTCCGAGAATATCAGTGTCTATGGTGCCGACTGCAAGGCGATTGTCAAGGGGGAAGGCCAGCTTACCGTCGAGCAGGCAACGCAGGTCTACGACCTGTTTGAGGCGGTCGTGGAGACGGAACTGGAATCGCTGCGTGCGTTGCTGATCTCTATAGAGGTTGGTAAGTGGGTAGAGGTCGCTCTCTGTGTTTCAGCGGCGGAGCCGCTCTGCGGGCTGCGTGCGCGGTTTCCAGATCTGGAATGGGAGCAGGATGAGGACGGACTGCAATATGTGACGCGGAAGCTGGAAAGATCGAGGGGGTAAAGGCGTATGGACAGGATTAAGGAAAGCTTCGACAGTCTACCCATCGCGGCCTGCTTCTTCGATAAAAACGGCGTGGTGCGGCTCATCAACCGCCGGATGCTTGCCATTGCAAACTGGCTGCGAAAAGGCGGCATACAGTCGCTTGCAGAGATGCAGAGCGCCCTGCACTCGCCGCCCGCAAACGTGCGCTGTTTGGATCTGCACCTTCGGATCTACCGCTTTCCGGACGGGAAGGCGCTGCGCTTTGCGCAGGAGCAGATCACAACAAAAGCGGGCGTCCGCTATACGCAGATCACTGCCGCAGACGTTACGGAGCTGATCCGGAAGCAGAACCAGCTGAAAGCGGAAAACGCGAAGCTGGCGGAGGCGAATGAGCGGCTTCGGCGGCTGCTTGTGCAGATGCCGGAGATCATTCGGGAAGAAGAAACGCTGGCAATGAAGCTGCGTGTGCATGATGACATCGGACACAGCATCCTCGCGGCGCGCCGTGTGCTGCTCCAGAACACGGACCAGAAGGAACTTCGTGCAAACGCGGCGCTGTGGGAACAGTCAATTTCAGTGCTTTATCGCTCCAGCCAGATAACGGCGCAATCCGAACCGCTGGAGGCGGCGAAAAAGCGAGCGGAAGAATTGGGCGTTAGCGTTCTGCTGACAGGGAATGAGCCGCAAAGGCAGTGGATACGCGCACTGAGCGCACTGGCGATCTGCGAATGTGCGGCGAACTGTGTCCGCCACGCAGATGGCACAGAATTGTATGTGTGTTTTTGGCAGAAGCCGGGCTGCATGGAGGTCGCCCTGACCAACAACGGTGCGGTGCCGAAGGAAAAGATCACAGAGGGCGGAGGCCTTTCCATGCTGCGTCAACGTATAGAAGAAGCAGGCGGCAAAATGGAGGTTTGGAGCATCCCTCGCTTTAAGCTGATGCTCAGTCTGCCGGAACAGGAGGAAGCAGCACATGAGAGTGATGATCGTTGAAGACCAGACCATGATCCGCAGCCTGTTGGAAAGCTATTTTCACGCCGAAGACGGATACCGGATCACGGCGTCCATCCCCGGTGCAAAGCAGGCGGTTGAGGTGTGCCGGACAAGCTCCGTCGATCTGATTTTGATGGATGTGCAAACGGAGAACCGCGAGAACGGCCTGACTGCCGTTCGTCAGATCAAAGCCATACAGCCGAAGAGCAAAATTATTGTTGTGACCTCGCTGATCGACTGCGCGGTTCTGGACGAGGCAAAGAGGGCCGGGGCTGACAGCCTGTGGTATAAGGACTCTACGCAGAAGCGTTTGATGGATGTCGTCCGGCAAACGATGGCGGGTGAACATATCTTCCCGGACACGCCTCCGACGGTTGAGATCGGCATGGCAAAAAGCACGGAATTTACAAAGACGGAATTGAAGGTTCTGCGGCATCTGCTGCGGGGCTTGTCTTACACGCGCATCGCGGCAGAGATGGGCTGCGAGATGTCGACGGTCAAATTCCATGTGTCAAATATGCTGCAAAAAACCGGGCTGGAAAACAAGCTTCAGCTTGCACTGGCGGTCAGCGACGCCAAGTTGATTGCCGATCTGGCGGAAGAATGATGGGATTTGATTTTCTGCTTGTGCAGCCACAGGCATTTATTGAAAAGAAGAAGCCACGTCTGAGCCGTTAGAATCGATTCGATTCAGAAGCAGCAGCAAGAGAAATTTTTTTGCAAATGGCCATTGGCAAACGTTTGTTCTAGTGTTATCATGTGAAACATAGTAGGAAATCCTGCCGACAATAGAATATTCCGAAGCGCATCATAAAACGTAATGAAGGAGCGCTGCGACCGAAAATGGCCGCAGCGCTCCTTTCGGTGCTTTCTGGAAGAATTCGGAGGTGGAAATACATTTGTGCGGGAACTCAAGAAGCGCGATCGTCCCGCAATAACTTTTGAGCAATGGACCGCTATGTCTGACATCGAACGATATCAGATGATAACGCCCGATGCCGTGTGACATCATTCGGTATCCAACTGCAACATCAGAATCAGCTACAGCTGCAACATCGACTGCCGGGAGTTTCTAAAAAAGTCGAGCGGATGTTCGTTGTACACCTGCCCCAAATGCGGTAGTGGGAGTGGGCAGCACAAAACCGGTGCGGTCAAATATTATCCAGGCACTCAGCGTTGGTACTGTCACAGGTGTAGGACTTTGGGTGACATCTTTACGATCTACGAGCTGGAACATGGCGCGAACTTCAACACGGCGCTTCGGGCACTGGCAGAACAGCTTGGTACGTCGGTCGAGCCGCATAGCACAAAGCCCGCTCGGAAGTGTCCACCCGCTCCGTCTCCCGTGCAGTCCGGCTCTGCACCGAAGGATCTGTCTGATTACTTCGCGGCGTGTCGTGCCAGACTGTATGACCCTGCCGTCATTGCCTACCTGACCGAGCGGGGAATCAGTCCGGAGACAGCTGTGGCTTATGGACTTGGCTTCGACCCCAAAGCAGCCCCGGCAGGAAGTCACCGCTGCTGCCCGCGAATTATCATCCCGACAAACTGTTTCCACTACGTCGCACGCAGTATCGACCCGGATGCACAACCGGGGTGCCGGACGATGAATAATCGGGGCGCCACCCCTGATCTCTTCAACCGTCAAGCTCTCTATGCACCCGGCGATGAACCGGTCTTTGTCACCGAGGGGGCTTTCGACGCGCTTTCTATTATCGAAGCTGGCGGCAATGCTATTGCGCTTAACAGCGTTGCTAACGACCGTCTCCTGCTAACTGCGCTACGGGAACGGCCAACGAATCACCCGCTCTTGCTCTGTTTGGACAATGACTCCGCGGGCTGAGAGGCTTGTGCAAATATCTCCGAGCAGCTACACGATTTGGGCGTGGACTTTCGTGACGTTTGTGTAAAAATTTGCGGGGAAGCGAATGACCCGAACGCCGCGCTTCAGGCGGATAGGGCAAATTTCATTGAATCTGTGCGGAGGCTCATTGGAAACTGAATGAACCCCAAAAAGAAACAAGGAGCGGAAAAATGAGAAATTACAAAAAAACCAACTTGTTCGCTGCATCTGTGGAAACATCCTTGCCGGGTACGATGGGCACAACCTGACCATCCGGAAGAAGGGCCGATCCGTCGCCGTGGCATCCTGTCAGGCAAACATCGAAATAACCTGCGAAGACTGTGGGTGCAGAATCGACGTTCTGCTTGATGGACAGGCCGATCATCCGTGCAGCGTCAGGCCGTTGCGAATGGATCAAGAGAATTTGCGGAGGTAATACAGTCATGGGGTTGAAGAAGATGGCTCACAGTGAGTGGGACAAACACAGCGTTTTGCGCAGACAGATGAGAGCCGCGCAAAAAGCAAGGTTAAGGGAGGATTCTAAAATGTGTCAAGACGGTGAATTTTGTTTCTTTGGTGCGCCTATAGGAGAAGAACTGCCACAAAAGAAACAGCCTGCTTCACAAGACTTCTACGAAGTTACAGAAAAGATCGCCGTACTCTCGGACAATGGACGAACAAAAAAGGAAATCCGCCGGGTTCGTTGGGGAGAACATCCGGTTATCGGTATGCGGTTTTTCGTGAGACATTCAGAACCTCTGCCACCTCGTCGAGATCCAGAAGCGTGACTCTGCTGTTCGGCAGATATGCGATATATGGCACAAAACCATCTCCTTCCTGTGAGTAATTATAATATTTTGCTCTGATTTACGCAAGAATTCCTGCGTTTTCGGTTTCAAAATGCAGTTTATAAAATTTTTTAGAAAACTCTTTGGGCGATTTGATTTTTTCTACTCAGGTTTGTGAAATAGGGGCGTATCCCCAATTTGGGGGACACCCCTGTTCTGGTGAGGTCTATGCAAAATTGTGCAGCCTCACTTCGTACGCCTTTCGTACGAAGGCAAAGCGATCGTAAATCAGTATGCCAAAAGAGGTGTTTCCTCACTTTTGAGGATACCTCCCCAGAATTGGGGAGATGTGCTCAATTTTGAGCGAAAGTTTTTCAGATGTGTCCAAAACTGGACAGACCCCTGCGGCGGATCTGACGCACCCTGTTTCACGGCTGAAAATTCAGCCGCGAAATTATGACGCAGGCGGGACAAATCCGAAACTGCGGTAGAACAATAGACAGAGAAAAACGTAAAGGAGTTTTTTACATGAACGAACAAGACATTATCAGCCTGATTCTCGGCGAGCCTGAAGACGATTTTCACGGCACAGTCCCCAGCAAGGACAAGCGGCTGCAATTCGACCGGCTGCGCGGACATGCCGGCGCGCTCATGCACCATACACATGGAAATCTGAACATTCAGGAGCCGTTGGAAACCCGCCGCAGCGCCTGTCTGACACTCGACGTGCCGCTTCCTGTCGTGGTGCTGAACGAATATGTGCGGAAACATTTTTCCATGCTCATGGAACTCAGCGACAGTGTATCACTGTCCAATGCAGGCGGCAGGCTGCGCATCAAGTGTACGGTCTGCGGACTGTGGGAGGAATGATAGGCGGAACATCTACGGCTGGAGATGTGCTCCATAGGGTTCTGAAACTATTTTTTCATTCAGGTTTGTAAAACCACCCCTCGCCTGTTTCTGCGCTGCCTGGCGTTTATGCGCTGACCGGTGACGGGCTGATGCTCTCTGCCTGCGCCGCCTCTGGTAGACAGAAGGACGAAACGGCCGGCAAAAACACCTGCTATAAAAGAAAAACCGTGAGAAAGCCCACTGCGGGCCTCTCACGGATTTTTTTATGAATGAAGCTCCAACCCCTGTATTGCATTCTCATACAGAAACGCTTTCAGCGGCTCGGCCTCGGCGGTGTCGTAGTAGTTCAGCAGCGCTTCGTTGAATTGCTCCATGTTTTGATCCCGGATGGTCAGAACGCCCGCTCCGGCTTGCAGCAGGATTTTGTTTGCCAGTGTCAGGCTGGTGCGCTTGTTGCCGTCCCAGAAAAGCTGTCCGCGCGTACCCCAGCAGAAGGCGTTCAGCGCCTTTTCCGTGGCCGAGGCATCGGTGGCAAGGATCGCGGCCAACTCTGCCCGGACAGTCGCTTCCTGCGGCACAGGCGGCGTGTAGTCCGTACCGGAGATGGCCACGCTTCCCGTGCGCAGCTTGCCCCACTCCAGAGCCTCGTTGCGGGCGATGAAGCCGTTGAGCTTGCAGACATACTCCAAGGTCACATCTTCGTCAATCGAGCCAATCAGGAAGCGCCAAGCGTCGCGCATGTTGAGAATGGCCTGAATATCGTCGATCTGTACGCCGGGGACGTTGACGCCTTCCAGAATGGTCTTTGTCTGTGGGAATGTGACGGCACGGTTTTCCATCTTCATTCCGCAGTACACATTTTCGTCCCACTTCTTTTTTGCAAGGAAGCGGCTCTGCTCCGGTGTCAGGTGGTATCGGTCAGTGTAGGTCATTCTGCGTCACCTTCCTTTGCGCTTTCGGCGCGGAGAAGATACCGCTGCAATTCCAGCACCCACGCCGGGCGAAGATCGCCGACAAGCAGCAACTCGCCGTTCTTGTACTCTGCGACCTCGACAAAGCCGTTGTCGTTGTCAAAAAAATGTGCCTCGTCACAGTATGGCAGCACCTTCGACACAGCCTCCCAGCGGCCCGCAAAACGGCGCAGGACGTCTTCTGTCCCGATGTTATGCCCGCCGCGCTTCACACGGTTCGCGATGCGTGCAAGGCTTTCCTCCGGCGTGTCAAGGCCGACATAGTACAGTCGAACTGTATAGCCGTCCTGCTTCGCTCTGGCCGCTGTCTGCGCCGTGCGGAAGCCTGACAGCGTGGATTCCTGCGTAAAGGAAATACCTTTGTCCAGGCAATCGTCAATACGCCGGATCGCCATCTTGCCGCCCTCAAGCGGGCTGACGCTTGCAAGCGCCGTGATGCGGTCAACGTCCACAATCACGCCCAGATCGTTGCGTTGCGCCCGCAGAACACCGGTCAGACTGCTCTTGCCCGTGCCGTTCACGCCGCCGATGATGGTGTAGACTTTCATATGCCTGCCCCCTTATTCCGTGACCCCAAGTCAGGCGCGCTTCAGTTCCTTGATTTCCTGACTGTGTTTCCGGACGATTGCCCGGAGCATCTGCACGTCTTCCTTCAGATCTTCGAAGTCGTCTTCCGGGATGCGGGTTTCCATCATGGTCTTTTGATTCTCTGCCAGAAGGTTGAATTTCGGCATAATGGCAGATTCCAGAATCACGTTCATTCTGTGCGCGAAAATTTCATCGATAGCCTGTAAATCTTTTTCATCTAACATCTCGATTCACCTCGTGTTTTCATTATACGGCGTTTCCCGCCGTTGTCAATCCGTTTTCGGCTTCCCGTCCCGCTCCATCGTCTCCGAGATCGCGCGGTTGATAAACCCGTTCGTGCTTTCGCCCTGCGCTTCTGCATGGGCCTGTATCAAGTCTTTCTGGCCCTTCGGAACGATAAGACTAATTCTGTCATAGGCTTTTGCCATATATCTGTTGATACTTTCTGGACTATTTTTTCCACCCATAAATATTCCACCTCCATATGTATTATATCACAATTTTATATATGAGTATATATGTAAAATTGCTAAAAGCATATATGATTATTTATGCTATTTGCCATCTTGCATATATGCACATATATGCTATAATAATGACAGTCAAGGGGGAACAAACGAAAACAGTTCAGACACCGGCAGAAGATGGGTGAAGAACATCTACAAGAGTTGGGAAGGAACAGCAAAGTGCAGTAAGGCTCACGAGATCAGTTGAAAGCCCCCAACCGCCGGAGTTCCCAAGAGCAAAGAAAAAGCGTCCTGCACGCCGTAGGAAGCACAAGCAGGACGCAACCACAAAAGGGGTCGTGTTCAGTATAACACGCCCCGCCGAAAAAGGAAAGGGGTTTCCACATGAGCAACACAGAAATTCAGAGCAAGGTCAACGAGCTTCGAGAACTGCGCCGCATGGCCGACGAATTGACAGCTGAGATCGAGAGCATCCAGGATGCGATCAAGGCGCACATGACTGCCATTGACGCCGACACGCTGACGGGTGCGGATTACAAGATCACCTGGAAGACCGTGACGAGCAGCCGGTTCGACAGCACGGCGTTCAAGAAAGCCATGCCGGAATTGGCCGAGCGCTTCACCAAGTCCACCACAAGCCGCCGGTTTATCGTGGCGTAAGAGAAGAACGCGGGCGGGACTTCCCGCCCGCACATCGGACAGGCTTGTGAGCCGGAAAGGAATTGACTATGGAGAAGATCACAACAGCCGCCAGCGTCAGCGCTGCGTGGCGCGGCATGAGCGACGAGGAACAATATACCGCCTTGCAGAAAATGGCGTGGACAGTCCGCAGGGGCGGCAGCAAGCGTGGTGCGGAGTGGATACAGACGCAGGACGATGCAATGAACGTCGCGGCGGAAGCATGGCTCAGAATGGGCGCAGCGCTGGAACGCAACGAGCGGGCCGACGAACCGCGCCCGCTTAACCTGATCTTGTACAGCGCCTGTGCGCAGGCCGCAAATACCATCGCCCGCAGAGAAAAGCGCTATTTCAGCGCCACGGCCAGCCTGACCATGGAAGACGGCGAAATGACGGATCTTTTTGATATGAACGCCGTTCATGTTCTGCCCGCACCAGACCCGGAAGAAAACGCCGTGCAGCGGGATCTTCTCGCCCGGCTTCTGCAATCGGATGAAGACCGCAGCATTGCCGGACGCATGGCCGAGGGTCTGACGGTCCGGGAAATCGCCGCCGCGCTGGGTATGAGCAAATCGGCAGTCCAGCGCCGCATTGACCACATCAGAAATCGCGCCCGCCTTCTGGCAAGCGCATAATAGAAAGGATGAATAATATGGAAAACAAGGAACTGAAAGAATTCAAGGAAATCCTGCACGAGGTCAAAGATCTTGACCGCTTTGGAAAATTCATGCTCTTCTGCATGGAGCGCCTGGAGCGCGGAGAGGAGGTTTCGGACATCTGGAACGCATGGGTGCAATCCGGACTCTGATTTTCCGACGGGGACTTTCGACTAGTTGACATAGAGAGGGAAACAACCATGGAAAATAAGAAGGAATCGACGGAGGTGCTGTTCCGGCATTTGCTGCTTCGCAGATGCACGGACGCAGAACGGGAGAAGGCCGAAACGAGAGCCCTGAACGGCCCGACAAAAGAACACAAGATCAAAGCGCTGGACATTGTCCGGCGGTTCAGAAAATCAGGATGGAGGTTTTAAACATGACGATCAAAGAAATTTTCGAGCACAGCCAGAACGTTGACGGCTGGATTCTTGGCATTGATGGATACGCGTCGAAAGTCGATCTTGGCAACCCGGCCATTCTCGCCGGTATTGGGAAATATCGTGTAAAGACGATCTACCCGGACGTACATGACGGAAAGGTCGTTGTGGAACCGGATGTAGAAACGTCGATTGTCACGGATTGAGGGGAAAATTCCCCTCAACCCTTTTTTCGATTCTGGGACAAAAAGCATTTTTGGTGTAGAAACAAAATCAGAACAGAAACCCACACAAAATTAAAAACGGAGGGATTTTATGAATCAGGACACGCATCTTTATATCGAAGCGAATCAGAAGCACGGGCGCGGATATCAGGTGCATATCGTCATTGACGGCATCGTCGATTCCACAATGGCAGATGAGCCGTTCAGCCTGTATGACGCGCTTGGCGGCGCACAGTTCACGCTGGAGGCCGTAAACAAGGAGCGCGGGACAAATTATCTGTTGCCCGATGTGCTGCTGGTGAGCCGCGAGGCGGCGATGGCAGAGCGGCAGACCGATTTTCTGAGTGCGAAGCTTCTGCGGGAGAACAGCAGCAAAACAGGCCCGTGGCTGACGATCCGGGAAAAGCAGCGGCCGGAGGGCTGCATCACGGCTTGCGAGGCGATCTGTCTTGCGTATGCCGCCGCGCGGGAGGATCACAAGCCGAAGGGAAACAATGTCTGCATGGCCTTCTGCCGGCACCTTGCGGCCAAGCGCTACGGCGGCAGTGCGTTAGAACTCTACAATGCCCTCATGCGCCAGCCGACGACCGACATGGGCTACGCATGGATCAGACGGGCATTTCAGGCAGTTGACATTGGAGCGGTAGAGATCCAGCAGTGGTTTGCTGCGGAATGAACCAGAAAAACCAGAGGACGCAGGAAAAGGAGCAAACGCAATGGAGGAATTACAAGTAATCAATCATAACAACGTCGATGTTATAGACAGCCGTGAAGTCGCAGAAATGATTGGAAAGGATCATCGGCATCTTATCAGGGACATTCGAGGATACACTGAAATTCTCAAGAATACCACTGAGCCCAACTTTGGGCTGAGTGATTTCTTCATCGAATCCAACTACAAAGATTCAACAGGCCGAACGCTTCCATGCTATCTTCTAACACGCAAGGGTTGTGATTTTATAGCAAGCCGAATGACCGGAAAAAAGGGCGTCCAGTTTTCTGCCAGATATGTTTGTGCCTTCGATGCCATGCGAAAGCAGACAGACACGGCGCAGGCGGAAATTATGCTTCGCATGGAAAACTGTAAGCTTCAGAAAGCGCAGCTGCTGCGTGAGATGGCACAGCAATATCAGGGTGGGCCGTTTGAGCAGACGCTGAATGCCTGCGCTGCAAAGCTTATCTGCGGCAGCGAGATTATCCCTCCTCCGAAGTCGCCCTATGATCTGTGTACGGCGGGAGAAATCGGCGAGAAAATCGGGATCACATCGAATCTCGTCGGACGGATCGCAAACCAATATGACCTGAAACAGCCTGAATATGGTGAATGGGTGTTGGATGTAGCGGCGCATTCAACAAAGATCGTGAAAACGTTCCGATATTACGAAGCTGTCATTCCGATCCTGAAGGAGAAGCTGCGGAAAGAGGGAAAGCTTTAAGGACCAAGTATGAAATACGAAAATTTGTTTGATGTTCACTGTTTACTTTCTACTGTTTTTGTGGTATAATAAAAATAAGGCGGAACGCCTTTTCAAATCTTTCACTCACCCCCAGCGCCGGACCAGACCGGCTAACAAAGGGTGGGGTGCGGTCAGCAGAATAGAGAAGCATATGCGCTGGTTTGGTGCGATTTCCTTTTGGAGGAGATGTATCAAACCGGCGCTTTTTTTTATGCTTTGTTGGCCGCACCCTGCAACATTTTTTGACGGGAGGAATGTCCTTTGACAGAGACCGAAAAAATACGGGCTGCCCGTGCGGCGTACATGCGGGACTATGCGCGAAAACGCCGCCGAAACAGTCAGGAAATGCGCGAGCGGGAAAAAGAGAGCCGTGACCGCTATTGGCTACGGAAATTCGATCAAATGCAGGCCGCAACAAGCGGCGGAAAGGAAAATGTAAATGAGAAAACCAGGTGAATCAGTCTATTGTTTGAGCTTCTGGAGAGACAAATTCAAGGGAAAATCCGGTGACGAGCCATACTTTGACGTGGCAGAAGACGGAATCTCTGCGGGGAAGGTCATGCGGATTTATGTGGATGCAAAGCGCTTCCCGACATGGCAAAAATGGAAAGACGAGGCAGACAAGGCGCGGGCCTGCGCTTACATCGGCAACGCGTCGATGTGCGGCTATTTTGTCAAGGGCGGCACCTCTTACCCGCTCAGCGCAAGTCCGGCATTTATGATCGAGCGCCCTGAACTCCCCGGCCTTGATACGATTTTGTGGATCAATGTGCTTTGCCCAAATGAGTCAGAATTTCATTGGGCCGTCGAAGAAGCAAAAAAAACGGCCGAACTCAAGGCGAAGAACCTGGCTCCCAGCGAACTCTATGCGCCGTTCAACAATGTCCAGTATAGACACCGGGAGGCCGCAGAGAGCGATATTGACGCATTTCTCCGGCGGAACGGGGTCACGCCTGCAACGGCAGAGAATGACGGCACATATGACGGCACATACGGGCGAAAGATTTACGGGCCTGTCCCAGATGATATCAAAGCGCTGCTCAAGAAAATTGGGCTGGGTGCATCAGAATGCGGAAACACGCTCGGCGAACTTTTTCAAAAATGGGGGGTCCAGTAATGTGGAGGTTCTCCCATCACCGCAGTCGGAAGCTTGCTATAAAAAAGCAGCCGGTCAAGATCGGCGGCATTCCGATTTATCCATATCTGCTGCATGACCGGACCACATTTATGAGTGCGCTTCCTGCGATTGCGCTTCTGCGGCATATCAAGCGGACGAACGCGCCGATCCTGCAAATCTTTTTCGAGACGGACTATGCCTGCGGCGATTCCGGCCAACCGGCAACTGGCCTTTTCCGAAGTTTGGTTCTGATGCTGCTGGGCGGTATGCGCATCGGCGTCGGCGAACCGGACGACCAGCGTATGCGGCACGTTGATCTTGTGGTGAACCACAAGTCACGCAAGCTGATCGGGCTGGTCATTCACACTCCGGAGCGAGACTATTTTGTGACGCCGCAGCTGTTTGAACGGCTGGCTCCAGTTCTGACCGCAGAGAACGGCTTCGAGAAAATGGAGGCTTCAGATGCTGGTCACACATGATATGCTGAAGAAATCCACGCCGGTCTGCATCGCGTTCAATCATATGCCATGGCACTACCTTGCCGTTGCCAGACTGGACATCGGTGGGCAAAGGAAACACTTTATCTGGCTGACAAACTTCAAAAAACGATTTGAATGGGACGGCTCATTCAACGCGCAGGCAGGCGAAATGCTCCGGATCACACTCAATATGCTGCACGATGCCGGGTATTTGGGCCTTCCGGAAAGCTGGAAGCCCGGAGACGAAGACGACGGACAGCCGCCTGCATGGTTCGAGCTGAAACAGGAAGCAGAGCAGCACCGGACGGAGATTGCGGCGCAGGCCCGGCAGCAGACTGCAAAAACGGCGATCTACACATTTTCACAGGAAAATGAAGACGGTACACGGACAACGGTTCGGGTACGGGCCGCAAATCAGACGGTGGCACGGGAAGCGCTGAGCCAGACGTTTCTGAACCGCGCAACGCTCTGTACGGTGCAGGACGGGGAACGGTACGAACTCTGAAAGAGCGGGACTCGTATTGAACGAAAAATTCAAATACCCCCGAAAAGTCGGGCGGAAACCGCAGGAGTCCGGCACTGTGCCGGGCTTCTGCTTTTATAAGGAGTTTTTTATGGCAATCGAAGATTTTGTCCGGGATTTTAACCGACGCCTGGACGATGCAATCGGAAGGGCAATGGAAGGCGACGTAGCCGATGCTGTCCGCGCGGCGATTGTATCAGCGGTTGAGTCCGAGGTCTACAGCGAGAAGGTTTATAAGCGCAGTGAAGATCATCCGTATATCCGACGGGATGACACCGGCGAACCCGGCGGCTTGCAGGACTGGAACGTGATGGAAGCAAAATATGACCCGTCAACCATGACGCTGGAGGTGCAGGACAGGAGCCGGGACCGGGACAGCGGACGGCTGATCGCGCCGGTCGTGGAAAGCGGCAAGGGCTATCAATGGAAGAAGTCGGCGATTTACAAAACAAAGCAGGCACGCCCGTTCCATCAGAAAGCGCAGGAACTTGCAATCGGAACCGGGCTTGTGCGGGATGCGCTGGCAAAGTCTCTGACGGAAAGCGGATTCAAGGTGAAGGAGTAATATAAGAATGGCAAATAATGAAAACACAGTACAGATTCAGGTAGAGGTTCTGCGTGCACAGCTTGATAAGCTTATTGCGGACATAAACAGCCTGAAAAATCAGAAGATTTCTGTAAAGGTAGACACGGCGGGCGCGGCAGCGCTGGAGCAGCTTTCTGATGCCGTTCAGCAGATGCGCACCGGCTTGCAGGAACTTGACGCGCAGCTTGGGCAGAATGCAGCGGCCTTTTCTGGCATGGGCAATTCTGCACAGGCGGCGGTGCAGGCGCTTTTGCAGTATATTTCGCAGGTCAATCAGGCTGCTTCGGCAGAAATGCAGGCGCTGGCTGTCCGCAGGCAAACAACGGCTGCGACGGAAGAACAGGCTTCTGCGGCGGGGACCGCTGCGCAGGCGGTTTCACAGATGGCAGATGCGCAGAGACAGGAATCGGACGCTGACGCACAGTTTCTTGCGCGGCTGACCGCCGGAAACAGCGCGTTGGAAGACCGCGCAGGCCAGATTCGGCAGTTGATCGATCTGTATGCGCAGATGCAGCGAATCCGTGCTTCCAGTGCGGCCGGGCAGAGCGTCCCCATGCTGGAGGCGGGCGATTACGAGGTGTTTGGTCAGGGAACGTCACACGGCCCAACGGCAGCGCAGGGGCCTGTGATCGACGTGGACTGGACAGATGCTGCGCGGGGTGCACGGGAGTATGCAGGCGCGGCATCAGATGCGGCAGACGCGACCGAACAGGCCGTGACGCAGAGCGACGGTCTGGTTGATTCCTTCGGGCGGTTGTTCCCACAGCTTACGGTCTGGCAGCTTACACGGGATGCTGTGAACGCGCTTGTGCAGGAATTGAAGGCTGCGCTGGAAACCATGAAGGATGTTGATACCGAACTGACGGCCATTCAGAAGGTCACAAACAATACCGATGCGCAGATGTCGAAGATCGGAGAACACGGCTATGACGTAGCATCCAAATACGGCGTCTCGGTTACAGACTATCTAAGCAGCGTCGGTTCATTCTCCAAAGCCGGTTATAAAGAAATGTCGGAGGACATGGCGGAACTTGCGACAAAAACGCAGCTTGTCGGAGATGTGAATGCCGATACTGCAAATAAATTCCTGTTGTCTGCCGATGCAGCGTTCAAACTGGAGGGCAATGTTGCGGCGCTGTCGAAGGTGCTGGACGCGGCTAATACAATCGAGAACGAATATGCGACCGAGATTCAGAAAATCGCCGAGGGCTTCCCGCTCGTCGCGAACGTTGCATCGATGGCAAACATGACCGCAGAGCAGCTGACGGCGGCACTCGGCACGATCACAGCCGCAACGCAGGAATCCGGTTCTATGGCGGCCCGCGCCATGCGTGCACTGATCCTGAATATCATGGGCGATACCGAAACCGAACTGGAAGACGGCATCACATGGACAAAGGATGAGATCGAGAGTCTGAGCCAGATCCTCTGGACGTATTCGGAAGACGCCATGAAAGCGGCGCAGGCTACAGGCAGCATTGTAAATCCCATGGAGGCCGTCGCGGGTCTTGCAAAGGCATACAAAGAGGGCGTTCTGACGCAGGCCGAGCTTGCACAGTTCGAATCTGATCTCGGCGGCAAGCTCCGCACAAATCAGCTCGACGCGTTGATTCAGCATTACGATATGTACCTTGAAATGCTGGACAAGGTGACAACTTCTGCCGGAAGCGCCGACCGCGAGATCGGCACCATGCTCGATTCATGGCAGAGTAAAGCGAATATCCTTGACAACAAGTGGACGGAGCTTGTCAACCACATGATCGAGACAGAATCTGTGAAGGGCGGGCTTGAGACTGTGACCGAACTGGTGGAGCTGCTGGACACGGACCTCGGCCATATAATCCTGACGCTTGCTGCTGCTGAAACCGGTGTATTCGCCATTGCAGCGGCTGTCAAAAGCTTTCAGCAGGTCGGCTCCGTGCTCCAGCTCGGTTCGCTCAGTCCGTGGCTGCTTGGGATCGGCGCGGCCATTACCGGCATCGTCGTCGCGGTTCAGGCGGCTCAGAAGGCCTATGCCGCAGCACATCCGTCGATTGATAAACTCAATCAGGACTGGGAGGAAAACCGGTCGGCGATCCAGAAAACGAAGGAAGCGCTGGAGGAATATACGGATAAGCTTCGGGCACTTGAACAGGTCGAACCTGCGGACAGAACGGGGCAGTGGCAGGACGAGTATGCACAGCTTTCCAACAACAAGGAAATCGCGGAGGCTTATCTGGATACCCTTGAAGAAATTGCAAAGCATACGGGAAAAAAGCTGTATGGAGCCGGTCATATTACCGGATATTCAGGGAATAACTCGGTCATAGAAAACTATGATGATACAGGAAAGAAATACTATACTTCCAAAATCAGCGGTGCGGCAATTTCAAATGAAACGGTATCTGCCGCGCGGGCAAATTACAATTCAGAACTCGCCGCAGCCAACGCGATTGCAAAGACGATCCCGAATTTCGACTGGGGCAAGCTTGAAGGCTTGACGGAATCTCAGGCTTTGGAGAAAATGCTTTCCATGCTGGGAACCTTCGGAATCCAGATCAGCGCTGTAGTGGAAAGTACCGATGAAGCGTTTACAAAGGTGGATGAATGGGCTTCGTCTTACGACAAGCTGACGGATGCACAGAAGAAAAATGCCCAGCAGTATCTTGCCGACCTGCAAAACATGATTCAGACAAAGGAAGTGAGCGACGAGCAGGCAGACGCTTATCTGCGCCTCGCCGCGGCTGCGCAGGAAATTGAAGTTTCATCACTGTCCGCCGGAGACGCGATTCAATTCATTGCAAATAATACCGGGCTGACGGTTGAGGAATCCGCAAAACTGGCTGATGAACTCGGATATATCGACAGCGCAAACACCAGACTTGCGCAGGGCTTTGTACAGCTTGCAGACGGAACGTGGGAATATCGGAGTGCCTGCGAAAAAGCGGCGGACGGTACATGGAAGCTTAAAAATGCAGAGGATGGGGCCGCCGGCAGCGCAGACGATATGACTGGCGCGCTTGGAGATGTCGAGGTCGCAACCTATGACGCAAATACCGCCGCTGCAAAACTTACGAAGTCCCTGTTCGACGCAAACGGAAAATTGACCGAGCACGCGAAAAAGGCGCTCACCACAAATACGGCCCTTGCAGATCTGGCGAAAAAAGAGCTGGAACTGCAAAATGCGGCTGCGACGGCAAACTACAATAACCTGATCGCGCAGATTCAGACCGTCGGTTCCTCGGCAATTATTACGTCTCAACAGATTCAACAGATGATCGGCCTGATTCCCGGTATGACCTCCAACACATGGTCGGCTGAGAATCAGGAATTCAATATGCGCTGGCTTTTCAATCAGCAGACGGGGAAGAACTGGAAGAAGGACGCGGAAGACTATGCACAGTGGTCTTCTCAATACCTGCTGAAGAAGTCCTCTGAGTACTATAAAAAACAGCAGGAAGAGTACAAGAGGCAGATGGAGGAGCTTTCAAAGTACACCTCCGACTATACCGGAACTTCAACCGATGTTGGCGGCAGCTCCACCGATGCAAATCTTGAAGCGCACAAGCAGAAGGTCGAGTTGCTGAAATCCGAGCTGACTTTGCTGGAAAAGCAGAATGCCAGCGAGGATTCGCAGAAGGACAAAATGCGGCAAATCCAGCAGGCGCTCCATGCGCAGGCGCAGTATCTGCGGTCCATCGGCGGCAGTCAAGCAGACATCAACGCGCTCTCTGCTGAATGGTGGGAGTGGCAGGAAAAAATCAATGGCACTCTGAAAAGCACAGATGATCTGCTGAACGAACTGCAAGACGTTATGGCGGACAAGCTTTCCGACCTTTCTGAGCAGCGACAAAATGAACTGGACGAAATCGACAAACAGATCGAGTCGCTTAAACAGGAGAAGGAAACTCGCGACGAGCAGCTTACGCTAGAGGAAAAAATTCTCGCAGTCCAACAGGCACAGGCCAAGCTTGCTAACGCGCAGAACGAGCGGACCGTCCGGCAATTTAATGCCCGTACCGGTCAATGGGAGTGGGTGGCTGACCAGAAGGAGGTTGACAGCGCACAGGAAGCCTTGGACGAGGCCAAGAAAGACCTTGAGGACTTCAAGGCGAACATGGCTTATGAGGCCGCACTGGCCGAACTGGAAGCGCAGAAGAAAACGATCAACGAGCGGTATGACGATCTGGAAACGGCCTACAAAGATTTTTTGAAATCCATCAAGGAGAAGACACGCGGCATTGGCGAGATCTTGCAGGATATCTGGAAAAACGCAACGCCGGAACTCCGTCAGATCATTCAGGAAAACGCAGAGCTTTTCAAACAGTTCGGATTCGATGTGTCGCAGCTTTCCGCTGCCGTAAACGACACTGCCAAGAAAATGTACGGTATCTCCAAGAATGGCGATAAGTACGAAATCGGCAGCGATAAGGGCTTGGATTTCATCAACAATAAGCCTGCCGGTTCTACAATGACAGGCGGCGATGGCTCCACATGGACGAAGAACGAGGACGGAACGGTCACAATCGTTGATAAGGACGGCGTTACCTACACGGTATACCCGAACGGCGGTTCTGGTGGAACAGAAGATTCTACCGGTGGCTCGGCTTCTGGCCCCAAATACAGTGGCACCGTCTTTGCAAAGCGATTGGACGGAAAGGGCGAAGACTACAAGATTTCCAGCGCGAACGGCCTGTATTTCCTGAACAATGCACTCGCCGGTGAGAAACTGGACGGTGGCGATGGTTCCCATTGGGTGAAAAACGAGGACGGAACAACATCCATCACAGACAAGTATGGCATCGCATACAAGGTCTACGACCAAGGCGGAATCCTTCGCGGTATGGGCGGAATCAAGGCCACGATGCAGGACGAAGGAATTACCCCACCGGATGTAACGGCGCTGCTCAGAAAGCGGCTGTTGAAACCCATTGAGGACAAGACCTTCGGCCAGAACATGGACCAGATCAGATGGATGATGGCAAGCAACGGTACGAGTGCGAACGAAGTCCACAACGCCTCTTATGACAGCCATAACATCGGCACGATGATTGCAAAGCAGATCAACTGCACCATCAACGGCATGAAGGTTTCCCCGCAGGAGGCCCATGCGCTGACGCTTGAAAAGCTTGCGAACATTGCGCACAACCTCGGAAATTTCTCTTAACCACAGATGCAGAAACAGCGCAGGAGAACAATGATTTTGCTGCGCTGTTTTTTGCCCCGTGTGGGTTTTGGTGCGGGTTTTTCAAAAAATGCAGAAAATCAACACACTGGGCAGAATGCCTGTTTCGATGATAAAAATTCGCAAAAGCAAAGAAAAAGACTGGAAATCATTCGATTTCCAGCCTTAATCATTTGGTGGAGATAAGCGGGATCGAACCGCTGACCTCATGACTGCCAGCTGCGATCGGTTCGTGATATTAAGTGTTTTTACGTCTAATCCGTCCGTTCAGCCAGTGAAAAGTGCGGGATTTTGCAGCGCTTTGCGCATTGCGTCCACACGCTTTCGCGCACACTTGGGTCACAATCTGGGTCAGGGGAGTTGGGTGGATTTGGAGAGGTTCTGCCGGGGTGGATGTGGATTGTAACTTGAACTTTGTCGATAGTCAAGTCATGAAAGAGAAGAAATCGTCCCACGCGCAGCACAGCAGCCCTCGTTTCGTAACTCCAAAATGCAAAACACATTGTGTCAAAAACGCAAAATAAAAATAGTAAAAAATACAAAATTCATATTGACAATGCCTTCGCGGTATTCTATACTTTGAAAAACAGCTTGTGAGGGAGTGTGTGTATGCCGGAATATTTACCCCGTATAGTTGACCGCGAACTGGAGCTTCGTTTGGAAGCCAGCGGCGCGACGCTGATCGTCGGTCCGAAGTGGTGCGGAAAAACCACGACCGGTGAACAAAAAGCAAAGAGTATTCTAAAGATGCAGGACCCCGATAAAAAGGATGGTTATCTTGCCACGGCTGCGGCCAAACCATCGCTTTTGCTGAAAGGCGAAAACCCGCGATTGATCGACGAGTGGCAAATCGCACCGGTGCTCTGGGATGCCGTCCGAACGGCTGTTGACCAGCGTCAGGAAGATGGTTTGTTTATCTTGACGGGTTCAACCTCTGTCGATGATAAGAACATCATGCACACCGGAACCGGACGGATCGCCAGAATGAAAATGTATCCCATGAGTTTGTATGAATCCGGGGAATCCAATGGCCAGATCTCACTACGCGCCTTGTTTCAGGATGCTTTGCTCGATATTGACGGCGTTTCCAGCCAGCTTTCGATTGAGCAACTTATTTTTGCCGCCTGCCGAGGCGGATGGCCAGCTACGCTGCGGCGGAAGAATCCGGAAGCGCAGCTTCTGACTGCACGCGATTATATCAGCAATATCTGCGAGTCTGATATTTCTACCGTTGATGGCGTCCAGCGCAATCCGACGTGGACAGGATTGATCCTGCGTTCGTATGCCAGAAACATTTCAACCCTTGCAAAAAAGTCCAATATTCTGAAAGATGTCACCGCAAATGCAGACAGCATGACCATGCCCACGCTGGATTCCTATTTGAACGCACTGGAAAAGCTGTTTGTTATTGAGGACGTTGAAGCATGGTGTCCGGCGATTCGCTCGGCAACGACGATCCGCTCCGGAAAAAAGCGTGAGTTTACCGACCCATCCATCGCAGTTGCCGCAATGGGTCTTACGCCGGAGTATCTGGAGCAGGACCTGAAAACGTTCGGTTTCATTTTTGAGTGTCTCTGCATCCGGGACTTGAAGGTTTACTCGTCTGCCCTCGGCGGTAAGGTTTCTTACTACCACGACCGTTCCGATCTGGAAGCGGACTGTGTGCTTCACCTGTCTGATGGTCGGTATGCGCTGATCGAGTTCAAGCTCGGCAGCCGTGAAATTGAAGAAGGCGCACAGCACCTTCTTCAAATCAAACAGCTTGTACAGGCTGCAAATGCTTCCGGTAAAACAAACCTCCGTGAACCAGATTTGTTGATGGTCATTACCGGCGGCGAACTTGCATACACGCGGCCGGACGGCGTAAAGATCATCCCGATTGGCTGTCTGAGAGACTGAGTATGAGTTCAGACTCGTAGGGAGCGCTGCAGTGCTGCTGCAAAGCTCGCAAGGAATACAATCATCGGAAAGTGTTCAACCTTGATTTCTCGCGGCAGATTTTTTATGCAGCGAGAAAAGGACACGCCTCAGACCGTTCGGTCTGAGGCGTGTTTATCATGATAGGACACGTACAGCGGAGACGGAACTGCATGCGCCGGAAAGGGAAAATGCAGATTCAGCGCTGAACACGACCAGACCCGGAGCCGGTCATCAGAGCACGAACTTCCTCCACGGAGACCTGATTGAAGTCATGCTCGATCGTGTGCTTCAGGCAGGAAGCTGCCACGGCGAAGTCAATGGCATCCTGATCGGAGTAGTTCTGAGAAAGAGCGTAAATGAGTGCGCCGCCGAAGGAGTCACCGCCGCCAACACGGTCAACGATCTGGATATCATAGCTGCGGGAGAGGCAGGCTTTGTCAGTCGCTGTGTCATAGAGCATGCCAGCCCATGTGTTCTCGCTCGCGGAAATGCTGCCGCGCAGGGTGATGGCGACCTTCTTGGTGCCGAAACGGGATGCGATCTGACGTGCGACGCTGGTGTATGCGTTATAATCAAGCTTGCCGCCTTCGATGTCGGTATGCTCAGCCTGAATACCGAACACATCAGATGCGTCCTCTTCGTTTGCGATGCAGACATCGACATAGGGCATCAACTCGCTCATGACCTTACAGGCCTGCTCGCGTGTCCAGAGCTTCTTGCGGTAATTGAGGTCGCAGCTGATGGTTACGCCGTGCGCCTTTGCGGCCTTGCAGGCTTCCATGCAGGCCTCGACCATGTTCTCACTCAGTGCCGGAGTGATGCCGGTGAAGTGGAACCACTCTGCGCCGTCGAAGATGGTATCCCAGTCGAAATCAGAGGGATCAGCGGTTGCGATAGCGGAGTCCGCGCGGTCATAGATGACTTTGGACGGACGCTGGGAAGCGCCTTTTTCTACATAGAAGATGCCCAGACGCTTGCCACCTCTGACGATGAAGCGGGTATCGACACCGTAGCGGCGCATTTCATTGACGACGCAGTTGCCGACTTCATGTGCCGGAACTTTGGTGACGAATGCGGTATCCAGACCATAGTTTGCAAGGGAAACAGCGACGTTTGCTTCGCCGCCTGCGAGAGAGGCTTCGAACTTCGTGGCCTGCACGATGCGGAGATAGCCTTCGGGGTTGAAACGGAACATGACCTCGCCGAAAGTGACAAATCTGCCCATGATTATAAAATCCTCCTGTGATCGATTTTGAATTTGGTTATTTGATGTTGATGTTTTCGACAAAACGGCGTGCTTCTGCCGTGATGAGGTCGTAGCGCTCCTGTGCGACCCATTCCTTGTTGACCAAGCAGCCGCCAACACCGACACCGTAGGCACCGGCGTTCATGAAAGCGGCACAGTTATCGGCATTCACGCCGCCAACAGCCAGAAAGCGGATATGATTGAGCGGAGCAGAGAGCGCTTTGAGGTAAGCGGGCGCATTGTCGATGCAGGGGAAGAGCTTGACGAAGTCAGCGCCGGCATTATGAGCCTTCTTGGCCTCGGTCGCGGTATATGCGCCGGGAAGGCTGACCATGTCCAGCTCGACCGTGCGCCGGATGACGTCTTCGTCTGTGTCGGGAGAGACGATGTACTGCGCTCCGGCTTCCTTGGCGGCCTCGACCAGCGCAACGCTGGTGACAGTGCCGGCGCCGATCAGCATTTTGCTGCCCATCAGCTCACGCGACTTGCGGATGGCATTCTGGGTATGAACGAAGGAAGCCGGATCCTTTTGGTTGAAGGTGACTTCCATCAGCTTCACGCCGCCTTCATAGAGCGCCTGTGCAATCTTAGGAACCTTTTCTTCGTCAGCGCCGCGGACGATTGCAATGATCTTGTTCTCAAGGATGGATTCAATGACCTGTTCACGCATGATATATACCTCCATGTTTTTGAATGTTTCATAATATAAAACACATATTCATATCATTAAGTCCGACTGCAATAACATTGTGAGAATCGTGTGCAAAACTGGTTGCAATAGCACCACGTTGCAATCCATAATTCTCCAGAAGAGCTACGGCAAAATGTCCGGTGGCATGATGCCGTTCTAAAACTGCAATTTTGCACAGATTACCACTCTGCAATTCATTCTGTATTCTTTCAGCCGCAACTTCCGACTTCTCTGTTATTATTTGACCATCAATAATTTTAATAACTGGGTAACTCTCACCTTCATATTCGGGCAAAACAAACTGGTCAGGTTTCAGTTTAGCTATTTGAATCGAGTTTTTATATCTTCTGGCAGTTTTGTCATATTTGGGCGCTCGCCAATTTGTTACATCAATGCCGCTCTTAAAAACGCGGTTGATTTTAAAATCGTCTAAGTTATCCAAAACGACTATATCAGCCATAAAACCTGGAGCAATGTTGCCGATATGTTCCAATCCATAAATCTTTGTCGCATTAATAGTTGCCATTTTGATTGCCGTGACGGGCGGGATACCCAATGCCACAGACCGGCGAACATTGTAATGGATAGTTCCTTTGCGTTGAATATCTTCAATGTGCATATCGTCTGTACAAAAGGCAAAATTATCAGTAGATACTTGGTTACAGACAATGCCTTCCACAATGGCATCCAAGTTTTTTGAAGCGCTGCCTTCCCTAATTAAAACACTCATTCCAGCCCGCGCTCTTTCAATTGCTTGTTCATATGTGGTGCTTTCATGGTCGGTGGTAATAGATGCAAGGGCATATGCCTGTAATTGTTGCCCCGTCAATCACCTTCCCGTGAAACAACTCCAGTTTTTTAAAAATCTCTTGGCTTGCACCAAGGACGTTTACGTAATCCATAACCTCGCCCAAGCCTAATACACGTGGATGAACATGATGACCCACGGCATCGCCAATCCACACATTGAGTACAAGGACAGCCTGAGTGACCAGAATACCGACACCGGCAAGTATACCAAGATACTGGCTTTCACGCTTTTCTTCGTGTCCAGTCTAGTATTCCCCTTCCAATCAGGGGATTTTTGCAACATCTATTCCTGCGGGTTCAGTCCATTAGCGAGTGATTTTCGGTAAAAAAGAGCGACACCGCCGGTGCCGCTCTCCTTGCCAAACCTCATGGCCGCTCGGGTCGCTCTTAAGCGTCCCCATCTTTCACATGAGAAAAAGCGGTTTTTAATGGCGCATACACTTTTTTCAGAGGCTACCAATGAATCGGCAACCTACCTGTGCATAGAATTTCTCTACGCAAAGATTGCTTATAATCGTTGTAACTTGTTACCCTAACGACTTCTGATTCACCAAGTACTCCATTTCATCACCTTCATACCCGGAAATAGGGCTTCAAATACTCATGGATGCGGCTCACCTCTTTATAACATTGCGCATCAAAAGTCGTAGTTGTCTCCCGTATCGCATCACATTTAATTACACCGCGCTCCACCAAGAGCGCTTTTCCATAGGGATTCCAAAACTGCCGCTCATATAATTGAGCTATTACAGCAACATCATGTAAAGCGCGAGCACCCTCGCGGTCACCGGCATAATACTTATTCCAGATATCCACATAAATGTCTGTTAAAGCGCTGGCGGGCATAACGCCACAAGCACCATGATCCAAATCGCCCAGCATTGTAAAGGCGCCGCCGCCAGCAAAAACTCCAGACAAAGTACCTTCGGGCAATGTTTTCGCAATTTCAAGCATTTTTTTGGTCACTTGCTGAGAGAAGTTCCCCTCTTCTTTGGCATATTGAACATGATCGTTTTCTTGTACCAACTGCATCATTTGTTCCGCAGTAAGCGTTCCGCCAAGCAGCGGAGCATTTTGGATAAATATTGGAATATCCACAACACTGTTGATGGCTTGATAATACTCTCGGACTTTTTCCCACGAGACTTTTCCCAACACAGATTCCACCACCGGTGGTGTGCTGCTTATCGCATGAGCGCCATGCGCTACAGCATGCTTTGCAAACATCACACCATGGCTTTGGCTGCGGGATGCAATGCCAACCACCACTGGTACGCGGTCCTTGTTCTGATCCAGGATCGTTTCAATAACTTTGTTGTGCTCCTCATCGGTCAATGTGTAAAATTCACTTGACATGGCCGTTGTAAGAAGGCCCGCCGCGCCGCATTCTATGTTGAACTCAACAACATTTCGGAGGCCTTCATAATCAATATCCAAATTTTCGTGAAACGGGGTTTCTACTACAGGGTAAACACCCCTCATTTGTTCTCCCATTTATTGATCTCCTTTCTCTCACATACAGTTATTGTTTCAGTGCGGTGATAACTGTCCTTACACGCGAAACAGAGGTTGCAGGCGTTCTTTCCAATAGTCCAATTCTTTCTCCTGAATATCATCAAACGCTGGCTTTGACGCTTCGCGAACAGTAATATGGTCAATAATGCCACGCCGTTTAAGCATACCTTTTGTAAAGCTGCGCACATAATTGATACCAAACATTAATGGTGCTGCAAGAATTTTATACTTATTCAGAATGGCTTTTTCATCGCCGCTTTCCAGAGCGTCCCATAAATCCACAAACAACTCTGTAAGCTCCACGCTCGGCACAAAAAAGCGCGCGCCACGGGAATACTCATATGGCATCATCGTCGCCGAACTGCCGCTGCCAATTGCGATGGGCACATCGCTGTTTTCAGGCAATTTTTTCATTTCATCCATCAATGAAGTGATTGTTAACATATTGGAGAAATTTTCGTTTAGCAGATATTGAATGTTTTTATTGTTTTTGACAAGCTCAAGCTGCTGAGTCGTTGAGATACCAGACCCCATACCTACGGGCGAGCTCTGCACAACAATGGGCAGGGAAGTATTGGCGTGAAGCGCTTGATAAAAAGTGTTGATACGCTGAGGTGACTGCCCACGGAAGAACGGCGGTGTGGCAATAAGCGCGTCAGCCCCGTTTTGTTCGGCGTGTTGGGCAAAAATCAAACTTTGTTCCTGAGTTGCGGCGGAAACCCCCACTATAACAGGCACCCTTTTGTTGGCCGCTTTCAGTATCGTTTCAACGGCCTGTTTACGCTCCCCATCTCCAAGTGAAAAATGCTCCCCTTGCAGTTCCATTACGATAAGGCCGTGTGCACCTGCGGCAATAGCATAGTCAACCACTCGCGCCAAAGAACCGTGATCCACTTCAAGATCTGGTGTAAAAGGGGTGGGAAGGGATGGGATAACGCCTTTAATCATTTGTTGCATTTGAAATCTCCTCTCAATTCAAAATGACATTAATAATCAGCATGTTGTAGTGATGTAGATCTAACAATTAGATTAATTGCAATAAAACGCCCCCAATTGTATGAGTCTTGAATGGATTTCACACAGTTAGAAATAATTATGAGTCTGGGCCAATGCCTGCTGAGCAATCAATACGAACTGGGCAAAAAGCCCACAAAGGCTGCGCCGGGTACGTCCACTTCGCAGATGACATCGCCTAAAGCGCCGGTGGCAGCATCCCGCCGCAAAACCACTACCCTGCCGTTGCCCTGCCCGGCTACCACCAAGTGAGCATCGTTCATCACAAAGGTACGCGGCATGTCGCAGTGTGCATCATACCTTTCACAAAAAGCGATGTTTCCAGTGTCGGCATCCACCGAAAAGCAGACCACCTCGTTACGGCCGCGGTTAGCGGCGTAAAGAAAGCGCCCATCCGGCGACAGTTGGATATCCGAGGCGATATTGAATCCGTCAAAACCTTGAGGCAGCATGGGCTGGTTGCCGATAGGGCGGCTGCGGCCCGTAGCTTTGTCATAGCTATAAACGAACACACGGTTGTCCAGTTCCGTTACCAGATACCAAAACTGACCGTCGGCGGAGAAAGCCAAGTGACGCGGACCTGCCCCAAGGGGGGTGTACACCTGGTTTTCATCGACATCCTGCACCAGGGTACCCGCATGATTGTCTATACGGTATACGCTAACCCAGTCCAAGCCAAGATCTGTGACAAAAAGGCGGTCATTGCCGGGGGCAACCGCGCTGAAGTGAGTATGAGGGCCTTCCTGCCGACCAGCACTGTCATAACCAACTCCCTTATGCTGTTCAAACGCCGCCAAGGATTCCGGTATACCGTTGTTGTCCAGTTTGCACACAACCAGGCTTCCGGTGTTATAGTTGGCGGCAGAGAGATGGCGACCATCAGGCCACAACGCAACATGACACATGCCGTTTCCTGGCAGATCGCAGCCGCCTGCATGCTCTAGCTTTTCTCCTCCGTTCCAGGTGTACGCGTCCAGACCGCCCCCCTCGTCCTGCTCGTCCACCGCATAAATGAAGCCGTTGCCGAACACGGCAAAAGTGGGGCTGCGTCCCTGTGCCCCATTTGCTAACAATGTCAGCTGACCGGTTTCCTTGTCGAAGGAAAAAATCCTAAGCCCAAAATCCTTGGGCCTATCTTTTGTGGAAGAACCAACACATAATACCATTAACTATCCCTCTTTCCATTTTACTATGCCTTAAATGCGAATTAGTTCATCTGACGTACTTAAAAACAAGAAACCAGGCCAAGATTACGATTTTTGAATATATTGAGGCCGACTACAATTCTTTCCGCCCCCCACTAAGCCATCGGTTGGATTTCTCCAAACGAATGTGCACAGCATTTCCATCTCGTTGCTTGTTGATTTTGTTATCCACTTTTTCGAGAAGGACTCAATGTTTACTGTACCACTTTGCATCACCATCATGTCATTGCGGAGCAAGTGGATGACAAAGCCCGCGATTCCTCCGGCAAACATGCCGACGTCACTTCGCCTTCAGTGCTTCTTTTGGAGGTAGCCCAGTCAGGCGAGCAGCCCTGTTCCTCCATGTGCCGCGCTGCGGCGGGGATTTCCGTCGTGTAGATGGCGATGTGCTCCTTATCCCTGAGAAATGGGGGCTTCATGACCTCAATCTTCCGGCCCGTAAAGGCGGAACTGTTACCTTCCTTTACCGGAAAGCCCAAAAGAGCCTCAAACCGCCTGGCCACGGCCAGTGCCTGGTCTGCCGTGTCCAGGTTCAAACCAAATATGCGGCAGGGCGAACCCGTATTGATCCATACTAACCGACCCCATTCAGCTGCACGCTTGATGCTTGGCGGACGCTCGCGAGGTAGGCGCCCGTGAGTCTGGTGATTTCAATCAAGCGGATCCCGCCCCTCACCAGTGCTTCCACCACGGGAGCAAGATTCCCTTTTTCCAGCCCCCCTGATGATGGCGATGATTTTATCCTTCCGGATCATGTCAACTATCTCGTGCATAAAATACCTCCGTCTGCATACCCCCGGGCCGCTGTCACATTTCCTCCAGTTCGATCCCCGAAAATCGTGTGGCATACTCTAGTTGTCTCGCTGCATTCTGTTCGGATATAAATACATAATTCGTAAACATGAATTCAATTATAATATATCACAATTATTTTGCAAGTCAATTGTCAGTGTTCACTATTTTTTTCATAAGTCGCCATAATTCGTTCAACGTGCCTTACTTATCGACCCAACCAAAATGTATTCGCAATTAATCGTATATATCATAGTTTTAGCTGTCGGCTCATCCTTACAAAAGTAAATTAACGCCTACACTTTATCAATCTGCATATACGCCGCAAATTTGGGTATTGCAAAAGCATTTCGAATTTGCTATACTGAAATCAGCAATCAGCACATCGTTCGTATTTCGGAATAACTTTGTTTTGGAGGTTAGCTTTGATGAAAAGAACAGTGTGCTTCGGCGAGATCATGATGCGCTTGAACCCAGATGGGCACCTGCGTTTTGTGCAGGCCGACAGGTTTATGGTCTCCTACGCGGGAGGCGAGGCCAGCGTGGCGGTGTCTCTCGCCAACTTCGGCTTGGACTCTTCCTTTGTGACAAAGCTGCCCACCCATGAGCTGGGCCAGGCAGCAGTAAACGCCTTGCGTAAACAAGGCGTCGTTACAAAACATATTTTGCGGGGGGGGGGGATCGCCTCGGCGTGTATTTCCTGGAAAAGGGTGCCTCCCAGCGCGCTTCAAAAGTGATCTATGATCGTACCGATTCGGCTGTGGCCCTGGCGCAGCCTGAAGAGTATCCTTGGGATGTCGTGATGGAAAACGCTGACTGGTTCCATTTCAGCGGCATCCCCCCCGCTTTGGGAGAACGGGCCGCCGCCGCCTGCCTTGAGGCATGCAAGGCCGCCAAGAAAGCAGGGGCGTCGGTGAGTTGTGACCTTAATTACCGCAAAAAGCTATGGAGCCGGGAAGACGCCCGTCGCGTCATGACCGGGCTAATGCCCTATGTGGACGTTCTCATCGCCAACGAAGAGGACGCATCAGACGTGTTTGGCATCGCGCCGGAGGACACAGACATCGAAAGTGGCAAGCTGTCCCAGGAGGGATATGTCAGCGTGGCGAAGCAACTGGTGGAGCGCTTTGGATTCCACTATGTGGCTATTACCTTACGGGGGAGCATTTCTGCCAGTGACAACCATTGGGCAGGCATGCTCTATGATGGGAAAAACGTCCATTTCTCCCGGAACTATTTAATTCATATTGTGGACCGAGTAGGCGGTGGCGACTCCTTCGCGGGAGGCCTAATTTACGCATTGCTGGAGGAGATGCCCTTGCAGGAGGCCATTTCCTTCGCCGCCGCCTCCTGCCTCAAACAAACCATAGAGTATGATTTTAACCAGGTGAGTGTCGCGGAAGTGGAAGCGCTGATGCGGGGCAACGACTCGGGGCGCGTACAGCGATAACAGGATGACGGAGGTATTGGAGTAATGAAACTGGCAGAGCAACATCGGTCAACGGAACGGGTCCTCGACATATTGGAGTTGGTTGCACAGGATGGGCGGCCGCACTACACACTGACCCAAATATCTCAGCGGCTGGACGCACCCAAAAGCAGCCTACTTCCTATCCTGCGTACCCTTCACCAGCGCGGGTACCTGTTTTTCGAGGAGAGCAGTGCCACCTATTCCATCGGCTTCAAGGCCTACGAGATCGGGACAGGCTACATCCGCAACGGTAGCATCGATGATGACATCATCCTCCTTCTGCGGGACATTACCCGCGGGTGCGCTGAGGCAAGCCATTTCGCCCAGCTGAACGAGGGCGACGTATTCTACCTGTTCAAGGAGGATTCGTCGGAATCCATTCGGATGTTCTCCTCCCCCGGCAAGCGCCTGCCTGCCTATTCCACGGGGCTTGGAAAGGCGCTTCTCTGCGAGAAAGCCCCGGAGGAGCTGCATGCGCTGTACCCCAACGGGTTGTACGCCGTCACGGAACACACCATCACGGACATGGACCGGCTACTCGGCCAGTTGGCGGAGGTGCGCCAGACCGGGTTCGCCTATGAAATCGAGGAATCGACAGATTTTATCCGGTGCATTGCCGTTCCCATCCGAGTGGACGGTTGTATCCGCGCGGCCTTGAGCGTTGCCGTGCCGGTTTTCCGATACACCCGGGAAAAAGAAATAAAGATCAAGGAATTGCTGGAGAACGCGCGGGGCAAGCTGGAGTCGCTCTTCGAAAAATTTCCTTGGCCATATAATTAGGGAAACACCGCACAGAGCGTGGCAGAGCAAAATGTGGTAAATTAACGTATGAATAGACAATCAGCAATGTCGGTTGAGCGACGAATTGGCGCAGGCCAAGATAAAGAAGAAAGAGTTTTTAGAGCAGATAGACTGCATCATTCCATAGAGGCAGTGGATAGGGATTATCAAGCCGTACTACTATTTGGGAGAACGCGGCAACAAACCCTTTGAACTTGAACTTATGCTGCGGATACATATGATTCAAAATCTATACGACCTGTCGGATATGGGCGCAATGGGCGAGGTCATTGATATCCGTGCCTTTTCAGCATTTTGCGGGATGGACTCCAGCAATCAGGTGCCGGATGGGGATATCGGACGGTTCCATGCGTTACTGGTGGAGCATGGCATGAGCTGCAGCAGAAGCTGTTTGCGCAGGTGGTTGAATTGCTCGAGGCCAAAGGGATGATTCTGAAAAAGGGAACGATAGTGGTTCCACCATCATCTCGGCGCCAGTTCGACCAAAAACAAAGAGAAGGAAGGTGATGCGGATGACGAATATGAAGCGTTTTCTTGGTGCAACTTGTCGCTTGAATTGTACACTAATCCTCACCCTTTGCGATACAGTGAGCATTTTAAAGGATGGTTGCCATGTGTGCGACGCCAAGGTTGAGGACATAGACGAAAACTTTCTGATAAGCAAGATGGTGGGACGGACGGTTGACAATATCTATGGGGTTCGCCATTCCGGGCGAATTGTGCCGGATGAGCCAATCCTCCGGCTCGAAAACTTATCCTGCATGGGAAAATTCCACAATGTGAATCTGAATGTATATGAAGGACAGATTACCACCCTTTCGGGGCTGGTTGGTTCTGGCCGTACCGAGGTATGCCAATGTATTTTCGGTCTTGAACAACCCTTTGAAGGGAAGATATACTACCAGGGCAAAGAGCGCATCATAAAAAATCCGCAAGATGCCATTACCCTTGGGATCAGCTATATGACAGAAGATCGAAAAAACGAAGGGTTGTATCTGCATGAGAGCATTGCTTTCAATCTATCTGCCAACCGACTTCGGACGCTTTCAAAGTTTGGTTTCATACGGGAGGCTGATAACCAAAAACTAGCCGAAAATATCATCAAAAAGTATAACGTCAGTTGCAGGGGACCCCAACAGGCCGTTGAGACTCTCTCGGGTGGCAACCAGCAAAAGGTGATGCTGGCCGAGTGGGTGGAGATTATGCCCAAGTTGTTGATTGTGGATGAACCCACCCGCGGAATTGATGTGGGAGCCAAGAGTGAAATCTACAACAACCTACATGCTTTAGCCAATCAGGGTATGGCCATTTTGGTAGTTTCTTCCGATCTGTTGGAGGTGCTGAACATCAGTGATAAGATTGTCGTTATGAATACGGGTACGGTGGCCGGCGTGCTGGATGCAGCCGAAGCAACCGAAGAGAGTGTGTTGCGGCTGTCAGCCGGTACTTTGCAGGCAAATCAGCAAAAGGTAGGAGTGATATAATGAGCAAGACAAAACTTTTGGATGGTGTAAAAAAGGTTACTAATCAGAGAGAATTTTTCATTATTGCGTTGGTTGCCGTTGTGTACATTGTTGCAGGAAGTTTCAATGAGAATTTTTTATCAAAAGGCAATCAACTTGCCCTTCTGATGAGTGTGGCTACCCTTCTGGTTCTCGGCGTGGGTGTGACGCCGCTGATGATTGCGGGATGCTTTGACATGTCTATAGCATCCATTCTTGCACTATCGGGGGGGTTAGCCTCATCGGCGGCCATATCGGGCTGGCCTACTTGGGCCTGTATTGCGCTGGGCCTTACGGCAGGCGCGTTGATGGGTGCGTTCAATGGCTTTTTCGTTTCTTATGGTGAAATGCCTGCCTTTGTGGTGACGCTAGCCACTAAAAATATGTTTCGGGGCTTGCTCTTGGCCGTCACCCAAGGACACAGTCTCGTGGGCTTCCCTGCAAACTACACCGCTATTGGGCAAAGCCAAATTCTCGGTATCCAGTTACCCATTTTGTTTGCTGCTTTTTTTGTCATTATTGGTGCCATGCTTCTCAAGCGTCTGCGGTTTTTTAGGCAGTGTTTCTTCATCGGGGGAAATGAGAAGGCGGCCAAACTGTCAGGTATCCGGGTCAAGCGTACCAAGTTTTTACTATACGTTTTTCTTGGCATAATGGCAGGCTTTGCCGGCATTATCACCACGGCTCGCTATGGTTCATGTATGACCACCACGGGAGAAAACATGGAACTGAGCGTTATCACTGGCACCATCATTGGCGGAGCCAGCATGAGCGGTGGCTCGGGCAGCATTGTGGGGATGTTTTTCGGTGTCCTTCTAATGACATCTGTCACCAACATCATGAACCTTTTTGGCGCCGATATCTTCTGGCAAACCTTTATCGAAGGCATTGCACTTTTTGGAGCCATCTGTCTGGATCAGGTCACCAAGATGAACAGAAACCGGTCGGTGCGTCGAGAGGCCGAGGCATTGCTGCGCAAGCAGCGTTAATTCGCAGCCATGCTGTCTGACATAGCCTATTCGGTGAGATATATAGCAACCATAAAAAGATAAGGAAGTGACAGTGTGTTTTTTCAGTTTAGCGGCAAGGTAGCGCTGGTAACCGGCGGCAGTTCAGGAATGGGCCGGGCTACTGCCATCGCTTATGCCAAAGAAGGCATCAAAGTTGTTGTGGCCGACCGTAACGTTCAAGGTGGTGAAGAAACGGTATCCCTGATCAAAGCCAACGGTGGTGAAGCAATATTCATCCAGTGCGATGTCTCTAAGGAAGATCAGGTGGAGAATCTTGTCAAAAAAACAATAGAAGCCTATGGTCGGTTAGATTACGCTTTCAACAATGCCGGTATTCCTGCCCCGCAGATTGAGTTCGTTGATTTTGACGCAGAAACGTACGACAAAATATCCGATGTGGATTTGAAGGGTTATTGGCTGTGCATGAAGTACGAGATATCGCAGATGCTTAGCCAAGGTGGCGGCGTTATCGTCAACACGGCATCTGTGGTGGGCATCCGCGGGGGCAGAAGGGGCGCTCCCTACGTCGCATTCAAGCATGGCGTAGTGGGTCTTTCTAAAAGTGCTGCACTGGAATATGCTCTTCAGAACATCCGCGTCAACTGTGTGTGCCCAGGGGAAATTGATACCGCCATGAATCCCTTGGCCGACGCACCTCCAGGCGCCGTGGAGGCTGTGCCAATGCATCGGTTCGGAACTCCGGAAGACATAGCACCTGCTGTTCTGTTTTTGTGCTGCGATGGCGCCTCTTACATTACCGGCCAAAACCTGGTGGTGGACGGCGGCCAGTCATGCGGTATCTGAGGCGGAGGAATCGCGATGGACACTACTTACCGCAACCCATACATTGGACACCCATCACAACTTTTACGTATCAACGATTATGTTATGGTGAGTGGTTTTGCTCATGGCATCCGCGCCACTGATATCCACAACGGCCCGCTTTCCCTCACTGTCTGTGCTGACAAGGGCATGGACTTCCCTTACCTAAGCTACAAGGGAATGAATATTGGCTACATTTCCCCGAGCGGTCTGGTGGGTTCAACCTATTATGATGGTGAAGGGAAAGGTTTCCTTCAGGGCTTTTTTGCAGGATTCCTCACTACCTGCGGTTTGGTTAACACCGGTGTGGCCTATGACGAGAATGGCAGGCACTATGGCCTGCACGGTCGGGTCAATAACATCCCTGCCGAAGAATATGCCGCGAAGGTAGTGGAAGAGAATGACCGTAGCTATTCGGTGGTATCAGGAAAGATGCGAGAAGCTGTGCTTTATGGGGAGTACATGACTCTGGAACGTCAAATAGTCACAGAATGCGGAAAAAGTGAATTTAGCTTTGTTGATCATGTCGTCAACCGGAGCTTCCACAGTCAGCAACATATGATACTGTACCATTTCAATTTTGGATATCCCTTGCTGGACGAAAATGTTGAGCTATTGATTCCGCATATTTCCGTTAAACCACAAGATGGTCATTCACGTGAGAAGTTGGATGAGCGCTTAGAATTTTCAAAGCCGACAGCCGGTTCGCGAGAATTAAGTTATTTCTATAAACTTTGCAAAGATCAAAATGGCCAGACATTCGCTGGAATTTATAACCATAAGTTAGGATTCGGTGTTGTGTTGGAGTTTGACGGTAATGTCCTTGATCATTTTCTTCAGTGGAAGTTGATGAAAGAGGGTGAATATGTCCTCGGCCTGGAGCCCGCAAATGCCACGACATTGGGTGCTGTGCAAGAAAGGAACCTTGGGCATGTAAAATATCTGGAGCCAGGAGAAACCCGTGACTACAGGTTTACCGTGCGGATTTTGGAGGGCTGCGAAGATCTTAACAGGATGAGGAAACGCGTGGAAGACCTACAGGGGGGAGGCAAGTCGATATTCCAATGTGGAGACATGATAAAAAGCAAGCGTAGCTAAAGTTTTTTTACGCTAGGCAATACCACTCGCGGATTGATTGCTCGCACAGGCCTCACTGAAATCTTTTGAAGGGGCTCATCCGCATATTGTTATAGCCTTTATCGAAGAGGAGGCACCCTTTCTAACGGGCATCCAAACCCGAGGAGAAATGCTCCGACCTCTATCCGCTACTTGCAGTGCTTTTTATCTGCACCCTTCCGGGCAACCGGAATCTAAACATTATTATATGAGGAGAAACAACGAATGGGCCCCGTTATGAAAAACACATTGAAAGAAACCATGAAAAAGCGTCCTGTTTTTGGAGCGACAGTGTTAAGCGGTTCACCTATGATGGTGGAGGCGCTGGGACATTTTGGATATGATTTCGTCTTTATTGATGCTGAGCACACTCCGCTGGAAGTAACTCAGTTGAAAGAATTGATTCTGGCAGCACGTTTTACAGGGATTAGCCCACTGGTACGTGTAACCCGTCCAGAACCGGTAGAAATACGCAAAGCGTTTGAAATGGGCGCCGAGGGCGTGGTAGTGCCGCATATCAAAACAAAAGCGGAAATGGAACTGTGCATTCAGGCCGCCAAGTTCCCGCCCAAAGGCCGCCGTGGATACGACCCTAGCGTGCGCAGTGCCGGATATGGCGCTGGCGATTACGATGCCGCCGCATATATTGAGCACAGCAACGAAACTGAATTGGTTATCCCTCTTGCGGAAGACTTTGAGTTTATCGAAAATATCGACGAGATATTGTCGGTAGAGGGGCTTGAAATAGTAAACTTTGGCCCCGTGGATTTTGCGTTATCTAAAAATAAAGTGTTTTGCGGGATGGATATGCCAGAAATTGTGGACGCGTTAACTACCATCATTGAAAAATGTCGAGCCAAAAATATCAGTGTTATGGTTCCGGGTATACCACCCACATACGAGTCGGTAAAAAGCATAATTGACATGGGCGCTAATATGCTGGCGGTTGGTACCGATATTATGCATTTTAACAACGGTCTACGCACAGTGAAAGAAAACGTTGTCAGCAAATTTCAAAGTTGATTTCATTGTATAGCCCCCGGATTGGCCGCAATGTCAGTAAGTTAAGCTGACAAATCCTCCTACCCTCAGAAATGAGAGGGTAGGAGGATTTTTTTGTATAAAGAAAACCACCGGCAATGCCGGTGGTTCCAAAAAGCTTTAGCTATGCATAGAAAAAATATCCTCCTTTGATAAAATGAAGATGGTCTGCCAACCAAGAACAAAAAATCAAAGGAGGAATCAAGTCCAAATGAAACTTGATGTCAGTAGTTTAGCACACACGAAGTGGGAATGTAAATATCATATCGTATTTGCGCCGAAATACAGGAGACAGATCATATACGGAAAGATCAAACAGGATATCGGACAGATGCTCAGAAAGCTGTGCGAATATAAGGGTATCGAGATCCACGAAGCAGAAGCGTGCAAGGATCATATCCATATGCTCGTATCCATACCTCCGAAATACAGCGTATCGCAGATTATGGGATATCTCAAGGGAAAGAGCAGCTTAATGATCTATGAAAAGTATGCAAATCTCAAGTACAAGTATGGGAACCGGCATTTCTGGTGCCGGGGATATTACGTCAGCACAGTGGGACGAAATAGGCGCGCAATAGAGGAGTATATCAGAAATCAGCTCCAAGAAGATTACACAGACGACCAGCTCAGCATTAAGGAGTTCGTAGACCCGTTTACGGGTGAGCCGGTAAGAGGAGGCAAATAAGCAAAAGCCCCTTTAGGGGCAGCCCGGGAAAACTGCGCGGTTGGCAGACTTTTCGACGAGCCTATAGGCTCAGCCCGGGTCATGCCCCAAGGATGCGAATCAATAGTTGAACCGCAAGAGGAGGGCGGCGAAAGCGAGGGAGGAGAAGATGTGGAAGAGCAGACCGGCGCAGGAACGGACGTGCGAAGCAGACTGGATGTGCGTTTTGGCCTGCAGCCAGTTGAAAAAGACCTCAATCGGCTGCCGCAGGGCACTGATGCGGGTGGACACGGCATCTTCGGAAACAAGAACATCGTACTTTTTCCGCTTTCGCGGCGTGATGAGCGCGACGTTCCGCTCGGTTTGCAGATGGGATCTCCATTCTGCGTCGATATAGGCACGATCTGCATAGAGCCGGCCGTCTGTGACCGGTGCGCAGTCCAGATCGATCTGCTTTGCAGCCCACAGGTCGCAGAGACTGGCTTTGCTGATCTGTACGGCGCAGGGGATGGGAAGCTTGCGCGGCCGCAGCTGCGCAAAAACGTGCAGCTTGACGCCGTGATACCACAGGTTCTTCGTGGGATTTCGTGTTAAATTGCAGAGATCCCGTGCCGTTTTCGCAGTATTTGACCGGGAACCGACAGACACCATGACCGGGCAGGAATCCAGCACATACCCGTGCGTCGGCTCGCTGCTGGCAAGCTTTTGCTCAAACAGAACCTCGGCCAGCGCGGCAAAGGCTTCTGCCAGCCGGTTCAGCCGGCGGCAGAACGCCTGATAGCTGGGCAGCTTCTGGAACTCGCCCAGATGGTATGTTCTGATGAAATTGTAGATACTCTTCCGCGTCAATAAGCCCTGCTGCGCGCCCCATAAGTATGCGGTCATCAACTCCACGTCTGTAAATTGGGCGGACTTATTGTTGCTTCCGTGTTGCATTTTCTCCGCGATTCTGCTATCCTGACTGTGATGGCAAATCGCGCAATAGAGTTCGATCAGTTTGTTCACACCTTACTATCTCTCTTCTTGCGCCTTTTGTCATCTTTTTTCGGTTTCTACTATTGATTCGCATCCAAGGGGGCAATTTCCTTTGCAAACGGCAAGAGCGTCATTGACGAATCGGTCTGCATCCGATGCGGCAAGTGCGCCAGCGCCTGTTCGTACCACGCCATAGCGTTCATCGAGCGCCCGTGTCAGGCGGCGTGCGGCATGGACGCGATCGGACTGGATGAAAACGGCAAGGCGCGGATTGATTATGACCGATGCGTCTCGTGCGGGCAGTGCCTTGTGAGCTGTCCATTTGGAGCCATCGTCGATAAGAGCCAGATTTTTCAGGTCGTCCGCTCCATCGCGGAGGGAAACAACGTCGTCGCCATCGTCGCGCCGTCGTTCGTCGGCCAGTTCGGCAAGGACGTGACCGTGCCGAAGTTCCTCACGGCCATGAAGCAGCTCGGCTTTGCCGACGTGGTCGAGGTCGCGGCGGGCGCGGACGTGTGCGCAATTGAAGAAGCGCGGGATTTTGTAGAAAAAGTGCCCTCACGGCAGAAGTTTCTGGCGACGTCGTGCTGCCCGTCGTGGCGAATGATGGCGCGCAGGCTGTTTCCGAACGAATCCGGCAACATTTCTATGACCTACACGCCGATGATCTATACGGCAAGGCTCGTTAAGCATACCCACCCTGGCAGCAAGGTCGCGTTCATCGGTCCTTGCGCGGCAAAGAAGCTTGAAGCGATGCAGCAGGAGCTGCGAAGCGACGTGGATTTCGTCCTGACCTACGAAGAGCTGATGGGCATTTTCGAGGCGAAAGCTATCGATTTTTCGCAGTTGCCCGACACGCAGGAGCTGCATGACGCCTCCGGACTCGGACGCGGTTTTGCGGCGGCAGGCGGCGTCGCAGCAGCAGTGGAAGAAGTTCTGCGCCGCACACAGCCGGACATGGAAATAAAAATTCAGCGCGCCGACGGGCTTCGCGAGTGCAGGCGGCTTCTGACGCTTGCAAAAGAGGGAAAGCTTGACGGGTTTTTACTCGAGGGCATGGCATGCCCGGGCGGCTGCGTCGCGGGCGCCGGTACGCTCCTGCCGATTGAGAAGGCGGCGGCCATCGTGCGCAATTACACCGCGCAGGCGG
>ENA-ORSK01000469-ORSK01000469.1-human-gut-metagenome-genome-assembly--contig:-NODE-469-length-41456-cov-3.803290_pt1 | contig 41456 bp, 34 predicted proteins | sample MGYA00242192_ERZ509159 | MGnify/ENA primary metagenome ERZ509159 (study PRJEB26280, sample SAMEA2338663) | human gut metagenome | biome: human gut; feature: human-associated habitat; material: faeces...
CTTCATTCCTTTTGTTCCATCCGTCAGAACAACCTCTGCGCCGTATGCCTTTACAATATTCCGGCGCTCTACACTCATCGTTTCCGGCATAGTAAGGATCATGCGATAGCCTTTTACCGTTGCTGCCGCTGCCAGTCCGATTCCGGTATTTCCGGAGGTCGGCTCAATGATAACGGAGCCTTCCTTTAAGAGACCTTTTGCTTCCGCATCCTCGATCATCGCTTTTGCAATACGGTCTTTGACACTTCCTGCCGGATTAAAGGATTCTACTTTTGCGATCAGTTTCGCCTGCAGTCCTTCTTTTTCTTCGATCCGTTTCAGCTCTACCAGCGGAGTTTTTCCTACAAGATCTAAAATGCTGTCATATACCTTTGCCATCGTTCATTTCCTCCTTATTCTGCGCTTTTTATTTCCTTATTTCCTATTGACTTTGTATGTTTTAAGTTGTTTCCATCTTATTCCAATCATTTTGAAATGTCAACACATTTCACTGGTATGATCAGAAAAAATGGTCAGATCAACCGTGCAAGCAAAACACCAACTGTCATTCCAACAAGAGAAGAAAACAAGGCGCCAGCCAGAGTATACCGCGTTTTTTTGATCCTAACCGCACCAAAGTAAACCGTCATCGTATAGAAAACGGTCTCGGTACACGACATGATAATCGAAGCTGCCCGTCCGGCAAAGGAGTCGCAGCCCGCCTCCTTGTAAAGATCCAGCAAAAGGCTCACCGCCGCGCTGTTGGAAAACAGACGCACAACACCGAGCGGAACCAGCGCAGATGGGATTCCCGTCGGTTCCAGCACAGTTCCGAGCAGGTTTCCAAAATCCTCCAGAAATCCCGATGACCGCAAAACCCCGACCGCCGCCATCAGCCCGATCAGCGTCGGCACAATCCCGATCACAGTCCGCATGCCATCCTTTGCCCCGTTCAAAAAATCTCCAAACACATCCTGCTTCATCAAAAGCCCCAATCCGACCACGTAAAAGATCAGCAGGGGAACCATAAGATCTGAAAGTACCGTAAGAATACGCAAAAAATCCCCTCCCCGGAAAACATTGCTGAAGATACACTCCATACAATTTATTCCGTGGGTGGGGATTTATGTTTTTATTTCGTAACGATGCAGCACCATGCGAAATGGGGCTCTGAATCGTTACTTTATTTCATTCTAATCTGAAACAGCCGCGCCATATACGTCTCCGGAAAATGAACCTTCAGTTTTTTGCTGTAATCATCGTAATGGAATACATCTCCGCACGCTTTCGGATAAATACAGCTTACTTCCAGCTCTCTTCCCGGAAAGGCACGGTCAAGCGGAACTTCAAAATCCGTCTCTCCGCCGCGTCTCCATACACCAAGGTAAATCACATCTCCGGGTACCCGGATTCCGGCTGCAAGATGCTTGTCCTCATTGTCCGCCCATCCCATTGGCCAGAACGGAACACCATCCTTGATTCCGCTGCGGATCTCTTTGTAACAGTCGATTCCCTCTTTTACCAGTGCAAACCGCTCCGACGAAATTTCTGCCAGATGACCGCTCTGGTGAATGCGAAGTAGAAGCGCGTTGACCATGTTGAAAATAACTTCCTCTTCGGTACCGTCCCGCAATGGGTACGACCAGATCGCAGCCTGCTCCGGCGTTACACCAATCGCCGCATTCGCCGAAATCGTCGCGTAGTTGCGGTAATCCTCCTGATCACTGGTGGACTGAATACTGTTTCTTGCCAGCATCGCATAATCCATCCGAAGACCGCCGCTTGAGCAGTTCTCGATCACAAGATCCGGGTATTTTCTGTAAATGCCATCCAGCCATGCCAGATATGCTCTCTCATGCTCTAAAAGGCCATCTCCAAAGCTGTCTGCATCTACTTCCGTACCAATACCAGGTTCGATATTGTAATCCATCTTAATATAGCCGACACCATAATCTCTGACCACGCGGTCGATCACTTCCGTTACATGCTCAACGACCAGCGGATGACGGAAGTCAAGCTGATAACGACTTCTGTCATACACACGTTTTCCATGGCGCAGGAAGAAACACTCATCCGGCAGAATAGAAGCCTTTTTACAGTTAATACCCATAACCTCAAGCTCCAGCCATACCCCGGGAATCATACCTTTGGAACGGATATAATCTGTCACTTCACGAACGCCGTTCGGGAAACGTTTTCTGCTCTCCTGCCACTCGCCGACACTGTCCCACCAGTTGCCGTCCGCATACCAGCCGGCATCGATGACAAAGTATTCACATCCTGCTTTTTCGGCAGCATCCACCAGCGGAAATTCTTTTTCTGTCGTCGGATCCCCAAACAGACAGTTCATGTAATCGTTGAAAATAACCGGCAGATTCTCATTGTCCTTATTCGGGCGGCGAATCCTTCTGCGGTACTTCGTTAAGGTACCGATTGCCTCCTCAAAATCATCATGACCGACACCGACAGCCACCGGCACGGTTGTAAAGCTGTCTCCCGGCTTCAGGTTTTTCGACCAGTGCGACTGGATTTCCGTCGGGCCGCTCACAGCCAGGTAAAAGTGGCAGTTCTGATCTCCAATTTCATAATGCCAGGAACCGCTGTGATCGATCTCAAAAAACAGGCTCGCATCTGCTGCGCTATTCCCAATATATCCCATCGGAACATATTCTTTCGCCGACCAGTTACCCGTATTTGTAATCTCAATCGTCTTCGATGTTCTCTGATAGTTGTGCGGCTGTGTCTGCGCCATGCCAAGATCTGCAAAGCGGTATTTTTTCACCGTCAGCTCCTTCTGCCAGCCATTGTGAACCACTATCATCGACATCTTATCATCTGAGCTGATAAACTCCGGAATGCCCTCTTTCTGCTCTTTTTCGATGCCCCAGTAGCTGAAGCTTGAGATATATTCCAGTGTCTGGTTCTCACTGCCCTCATTCGTCACGGTATTGTACATTCTTGCAACCGGAAGGCCGTCATAAAACTGCATGACCGACTCTACCCTCGCGCCCGTCACATCATCCTTCTGTACAATGCGAAGCAGATCACCATCTTCGTTTCTTTCTTCCAAAATCGAGTCAAATTTCAGCATAAAGCCCGGCGCCGTCACAATGTACTTATTTCCGTGCTTTTCATACGGCCGGTTATAACCGGAAAAATTCACCTGTACCAGCTGGAAGCTCTCTTCGATCTGAGCCTCCCGCATTCCCTCCATCGGCCACCAGTTATCCGGCTTCCGGCAGAGATTCTCTGCATCAAACGGTGCACTTGAAAAATGAAACAGCTTTAACGCCTTCTCTTTTGTCACCCCAAACACAATGTGAATTCCATTCACATCATAACAGATCAGCTCCGCCTGAATCGGAGTTTCCATTCGGTCTGTCCATTTTTTCATGTAAAAGCCCTCCTGTAAAAAATCATTTTTTACTTATACCAAAAGCATATAACTTGTCTGCCCTAAAGTCCACCTTATTCTTGCTTTTTCCCCGTTTTTTGCAACGAGCGCACGCCCTCCTGCCGGAGCGTCCGTTTATCTCACAACCCCAAACGTAGCAATCTCAAACTCCCTCAGCGACACATGATAAATACCGTCCGCATCCGGTGTCAGCACATCGTCCTTCTCTTCGATGACATTGCTGCGATAAACCTCTTTCATCCAATCTTCTTTCTTAAAAGAAAGGATCTCTCCCTGCTCCATATGATTCACGAACCGCACAAACAGATCGTCCTTCTTCTGACCTTTCTTAAATGCAGTCATATGAATACCATTGCCTTCAAATGCAAGAAAACTCATCTCTAACGGAAGTTTACCTTCAATCAGCTCCGGCTTTACCTGACCCGGTTTCCGAAGGAACGCTCTCTTCAGTCCGGCCTGTGCCACCGTCAGATCCTGCTGGAACGCATAGCCTTCCTCAAATGCAGTGCCGGTCTCCCCGGCCGCATATGGCACAACCTCAAACTCCAGACAGAATGTTCCAAGCTGCTGCGCCTTCGGTGTCGGGAAATATCCCCAATCGCCCATCTCCGCAACACAGCGAAGCAGCGTCACCGCAATTGCATTCTCCTGCTCTTCCAGAATCTCATACTCATACAAACCGCGGTTGGCAACCAGAAGGCCGCCCTTTTCGTCCTCCATCGCCGCAAAACACTGCTGTCTCTCACATCCGCATGGATTTGTCCAGGTATCGTTATGACGGTTATTTCTCCGAACCACCTCGAACGCAGAATCCGCCATATGCGTCGATGCATGCAGTCCCGTCGGAAAAATCACACGAACCCGGTGATCCTTCGCCTGATTGCAGATGGTGGTAGCCACACGCAGCCCTTTCGCCGATTTTTCCAGCGTGAGCACCGTCTTCACATCCATTTCAACCAGCTCAAAAGAGCGGTTTGCCACCCGCGTATATGGATCAATACACATTTCGCGCTGCCGCTGCAGCTCTTCACCCATTCCGGACGGAACCATCATTTTGTGGCGGATTTCAACCACTGTACGGAACGCATTTCGCTCCACGCAGGAAACCTCCGCCTTTCTGCCCTTCGTGGAAATCACCTGTTTGCCCGTATCCTGAATATAAATATACTCATTGCCCATATCCCCGGTGTCTTCATAGCAACCCAGGTTCTCATACGTTCTGCCCGTCTTCTTGTCCAGAAGGCTGTAAGAACCATCCTCGTTCACAACAACCTTCATTGCATCATTTTCAAGCACATTTGCGTCACCGGAAACTACGTCCACGTTTTGTAGCTGTTCTGCGGTTTCCAGATAATACGTACGGTATCCAAGAGCCGGAACCTCTGCCTCAAACGTCACCCGTACCTTCTTCGCCATATATGGCTGACGGAACCGGTCATCCGGCAGATCGTATCCGAACGCAATCCCCGCATCCGCAATCTTCGCCGGAACTTCATTTCCGTCTGCATCGCGCAGCACCATGGCCGGAAGCTCCACCTGCTCTGCCGCCTCATAGCCATCCCACACAAACAGATTGTAATCCCGGAACACGTGAATTTCTTTCTCCACCACCTGTGTTTTCGCCACTCCCGATGTATTCCATACCACAAACGGGATTTTCTCGCCGTTCCCCGGAAGTGCCGCCGTGTTTACCTTATTCGTCAGATACTCCACGCTCTCCTCGTAAATTGCATCCGCAACCTGTCTGCTCTTTGCAAAACGAGTCTTCATTTCTTCGTTGACCTCGTCCACACTGCAGCCGCAGATGCTGTCATGCGGATGATTCTGCATCAGCTTCTTCCAGCTGTAGGTCATCTGGTCCTCCGGATATGTTTTCCCAAATACCTGTGCCATTGCAGCCGCAGGCTCTGCTTTTCGCTCCAGTGCCGTCTCTCCCGCGCGGTTATCCTGTTTTAATCCGATCCAGGAAGACGCTGTATTTGCCAGCGTCCATCTTCCGTCGGTTTCCTGGCTTGTCAGCTCACCCTTAACCGTAGAGAAGTTCTCAGAGATTTCCTTCTCCATTGCTTCTACATATTTTTTGAAATCAGAATGAATAAACTCGATGTCCGGGTACAGCTTTCTTGCCACGCGGATTGCTTCCGTTATGTTCTTCTGCAGCGGCTGATGATCGCATCCGTTCATCAGCAGAAGCTGATGCGTTGCAGCAAATTTTCTCGCATCTGCCAGCTTTTTATCCCAGTAAACCTTCGCTTCCGCCTCGTCTACCGGAATTTCAACGCCGTTGTTATACCAGTTTGCAAACAGGATGCCCGGCAGCTTCGTTCCATCCGGGGATTCCCACATCATCTCAGAATATGTAGACTCATACTGTCCGCCGGTAACTTCGTTGTTCGGTCCGATCGGTTTGACACCCCGCCCGAAGACAACTGCCTCCATGCCTGCCTGCTTTAATACCTGCGGCATCTGACCTGCGTTTCCAAACGCATCCGGGAAATAGCCAACGTTTCCGACTGCACCGTACTGTTCTGCTTCCTGCATGCCGACCTGAAGATTGCGGACACATGCCTCTCCGCTCGTCAGGAACTCATCCTGCAGAATATACCACGGACCGGTCTGGATTTTGCCCTCGCGGATGCATTTTTCCACCTGCGCACGCTTCTCCGGACGGATTTCCAGATAATCATCGATTGCGATGACCTGTCCGTCGAGGAAAAAGCCTCCAAACTCCGGGTCGTTTTCCGCCTTATCCAAAATATTGTCCACCAGCTCAATCAGTTTCATGCGGTGTGTTTCAAAAGACTGATACCACTCTCTGTCCCAGTGGGAATGGGAAATAATATGTACGGTTGTTTTCATCATGATCTGTTTCCTTTCGTTCCTTTAAAAATCTTTGGTTTCTTGCTGTCCTTCTGCCGATACGGCATTTTGTCGAGTATTCTGGTATCAAACGGGGCAAAACACCTTTTGACACCAATTTGTTTGATATATCATATTATAGAAATCAGATGATATTCTGTCAAGCATTTTACATTTGCTTTCTATATGATATATCATTTTATCGTTTTTCATCGTGCCACGTCTGCTGTAGCAGTAAATCGTGTCCGAAAAGGCCGCAGCTCTTATTTGACTTGTTTTTTTACATTCGCTATAATAGCAAATGAAACACGCAGACGGAATCAACGTTTTTATACCTTTTTATCCCAGAGGAATTTTATGGATTCACAGACCAGAAAAACAAAACCAAAATATGAAATGATCAAAGAAACCCTGCTTGCACGCATTCACGCCGGAGACTTTTCGTTTGACGAATCCTTTTGCACCGAAAAAATGCTGTCGGAGCAGTACCACGTCAGCCGGATTACCGCAAAGCGTGCCATCGAGGATTTGGAACAGCAGGGGATTCTGTACCGGAAGCGCGGTGTTGGAAGCTTTGTTTCGCGAAGCCTTTCACCGGACAGCAAAGCAACCGATACGCCGAAAATGATTTCTCTTCTTCTTCCGTTCGCCACCACACAGGGAAATATTTCGGAGGCAATCGGAAGCTTAAGCGCTGTGCTGGCTGAATGTGGCTATTTTCTAAGCATTCACGTCACCGGCTCTTCCTCACCGAAGGAACGCACAACACTGGAACTGCTCCGGTCTCAAAATATTGCCGCGCTTGTCTATTATCCGAAGCGCGACAACATTCACCTGGAAAAGCTGAACGATTTCATGTTCTCCGGCTGTCCGATCGTCATCGTTGACAAGCAGACGGACTGTCCGTATCTGAACAATGTTGTCTGCGACAACTATGACGGCGGACGACAGGCAGCGCGCCATCTGCTCGGGCAGGGACACCGAAACATCGCGTTTTTCACCGCGGCGCCACTCTCTGAGACTTCATCGGTACGCGACCGCTTTGCCGGATTTCTGCATGAAATGAAAGCCGCCGGGATCGCGCCGGACCCGCATCAGCTTGTCACCTGCTGCGAGGAGCTTTCCGATGATGCCGCACTTTCCACAAAACGCACACCGTTTCAGCAGAAGCTTCTTGCCATGCACAGCGACGGCATCACCGCCATCATTGCCGAAAATGACCGCATCGCCGAGCTGATTTTCCTCGCCTGCCGCACAATCGGTCTTCGCATCCCGGAGGATCTCTGCCTCTGCGGCTTCGACGATACAAATGTCAGCCGAAGCCTCGGCATAACCTCCATCCATCAGGATTTTGCCGGAATCGGACGCGAAGTCGGACGGATTCTGCTTTCCGCCCTCAAAAATCCCGCCGCCGAGACGGAAAAAATCATTCTTCCGGTAACGATCGTTCCGCGCGCATCGTCGAAAAAAAATCTGTCTTCCATTTCCGAGCATGATTGAAGAATCTTTTTTTATCATGCTCGAAAACCGCAATCGCCTCATGGGCTTCCGACCCGTGAGGCGATTGTCTATTTTGTTTTGTATTCCCATTTGACACAAACTCTGTTTCCGAAGCAAGGTCAGATGCTCAGTCAAAGCGGATACTCGCAATCCGCTTCGCTACTTGCTTGATTCCGTTAAATTTTGTTTTCATATTCTCGCAAAAAAGAAACACTAAAATGGATTCAGAAAATTACCCTTCCACCCCTGCCAGAAATTCACGGATCTGTTCCGGTGACAGAAGTGCATAAATGCTTTTGTGAAATGTTGCCGCCACTTCGAGTTCGCCGTAGTAACCGGTGCGCACATCGCAGTTTCCGTTGAATGCTTTGTTCAGCGCAGCATTCAGTAAAGCTCCCTCCGGACTGTCCATGAAATCTTTCAGCATGCGGCAGCAGGTGTGCGTGTTTTCATAATAGCGGCGGTATGCCGGGTGGAACTCGCGCATCCAGCCGCTGACAGAGACGCAGAAAGCGGCGATCGGATGGATGAGCGGCTGGTAGAGGAGACTCCATTTTTCCTGCTGTACCGGGTCAGAGGCAAACGCAAGGAGAGAAGTTTTCAATTCTTCCACAAACGTCGGATAATCCGCCCCCGTGAGAGCAATGATTTTCTGGTTCCGCAGATACTGGTTAATATTCGTCGCATCAATCCGCTCCGGGGAAATAGACTGCAGATAACGGGACATCATTTTCAGATCTGTCCGCGCATGTTCCATGGTCTGCTGCATGATTTTCTGCCACAGAAACTGCTGATACTCCGTGACCGGCGTGTCCAGATAAGCCATCCAGAGATACTGCGCCAGCAGCCTGGCATCTCTCGATTCCATCTGAAACTGCGGCGGCTCATCGGGGCTGAAATTCGTGTCTTCCAGCATTCCCGCAAGCTGGTCGAGCGACTGGCAGACCGGGAGCTGGCCGCTTAAGCGGTCCATCTCGCTGATCGTTTTCTGTATCGTAAGCATCTGCGTCTGCAGCTCATTCATCTGCTTATGAAGATAAAACGGCGTTGTTCGCGGCTTACGCAGAATTGCACGGATATCCGCAAGAGAAAGCCCCGCCTCCCGCAGCTTTCGGATAATAAAAAGCTTCTGTACATCCTCCCCTGTAAAATCATGATACCCATTGCCCTCATTCACCGGGGGGATAATTAATTTCTGATCGATGTAATAATGGATCGTCCGTCTGGACAGTCCCGTTTTTCCCATTACTTCCTGTATTCTCATGAATTCACACCTTGTACATCATTTTCCCTTTTTGTCAGTTTCCCTCATCTTTTCCGGAGCATCGAACGTCTTCCAAAGCGAACCCTATCATCTGCCGCGCCGTCTTGTTTGCTCCCGGCACATTCAGAAAATATTTTCCAAACAAGAAAGTCGCAGCCCGCAAAACACCTTTTTCTGATACGTTCTGCTCAAAGTGTACACTTACTGGACACTTTTTTAGCTTTATTATAACTATTTATGGCAAAGAAATCCACACCGCAATTTCATCTACCCGCAAAAATCGTCGTTACAGTTTGCTGATCTCCGGCGCACTGTAACAACTCGTCTGATTTTAAGAAAAATTCACTGTTTTTTCCGGCAAAAAATATGTATTGACTGTTCACCAACGGAATCCATTATGATAGAAATAAGAAAATAGATTGTGAGGTGGTTTTTATGTTACAGAATAAAATAGCAGTTGTTACCGGTGGAACCAGGGGAATCGGCTATGCCATTGTTCAAAAATTCTTACAGAACGGCGCGAAAGTTGTACTTTTTGGCTCCCGCGAGGAGACCGTTGTAAAAGCGGTTGCTTCCCTGAAAGAAGAAAACCCGGACTGGGACGTTTCCGGCGCATGGCCAAAGCTGACCGATGCGGCCGCCATGGCAGATGAGATTGCTAAAATCAAGGAAAAATACGGAAGAATTGATATTCTCGTAAACAATGCCGGCGTTTCCGACAGCACACCGCTCGACAAATACACCGCAGAACATTTCGCCAACGTAATGGATCTGAATGTGAACGCCATGATGAACGGAATCCTGCCGGCCGCTGCTATCATGAAAGAGCAGGGCGGCGGATGTATTCTGAACACCAGCTCTATGGTCAGCATCTGTGGCCAGCCAGGCGGCGTTGCCTATCCGTCCAGCAAATATGCTGTCAATGGTCTCACCTGGTCACTTGCAAGAGAACTCGGACCGTTTCACATCCGCGTGAACGCCGTTGCCCCCGGTATCACCAGAACTGATATGGTTGCAGCACTTCCGAAGGAAATGATCGATCCTCTGATCAGCCACATCCCGCTTCGAAGAATCGGCGAGGCAGAAGATATCGCAAATGCATTTCTCTTCCTGGCAAGCGACATGGCTTCCTATATAACGGGTGAAATTCTTTCCGTGGACGGAGCGATGAGAACCTGATTTGCATGCTTTCATAGTAAGAAAAAATCCTGTCCGGTTTTGTATTGGACAGGATTTTTTTCAGAAGAACAGCATCACCATTCCCAGCACGCACAGCAGGATTCCGGTTACGCGATTCAGCATTTTTACGTTTGCGCTGTTCGCCCATTTTGCTCCAAGCTGCGCGAACACCAGTGTGCTGATCACACAGGCAATCATAATCGGAAGGTTCGGTTTTCCGCCGATATAGAAATGTGAAACAGCTCCGGTCAGCGCAGTAAAGGTCATGATAAAGACGCTCGTTCCAACCGCCGTTTTTAACTCATAGCCAAGCACACTTGTAAGCACCAGAAGCAGCATCATACCGCCGCCGGCACCGACAAAACCGCAGATAAAGCCAATTAACACACCGCAAAGAATGGACTGCCGGATTTTCTGTTCCTCGGATTTGTTTGCCTGTACTTCCTTCGTTGTCATGATCGGGCGAATCATAAATTTGAGGCCGACAAGCAGTGTCATACCTTTTGAAAATCCGCCCATTGTTCCGTTTGGCACAAGGGAGGAAACGAAGCTTCCGATCAGTGTAAAAATCAATACGGAGATCAGCATAATCACACCGTGACGGATGTCGATGTTTTTGTTTTTCTTATATGTCCATGCGCTGACTCCCGATGCAAGAACATCCGATGCAAGCGCAATTCCGATTGCCTGGTACGCCGGCATATGCAGGAATGTGATCAGCATAGGCGAGACGACCGCCGCTGCAGAAAGTCCTGCAAGACCCGTTCCAAGGCCGGCACCGAGGCCGGCCACAATACATACGATTAATTCTGTAATAGTCATGAAATTCCTTCTTTCTCCATTCTTTCTCCATTCTTTCTCCATTCTATTTCCCGATTACATTTTTCCGGATCAGCTCACAGAGCCGCAAAAATTCTTTTTTATCTTCATCCGAAATTCCGCAAAACAGAGATTCTCCAAATTCCTTCTGACATTTCTGTCCGTAACAAACGCACTCTGCCGCAGCCGGTTCCAGCTTCAAATGCACTTTCTTCCGGTCTGCCGTATCGCCCTCTTTTCGCAGGTAGCCTTTTTCACACAACCCGTTTACGGCCAGCGAAACGTGTGATTTCTGCATTTTCCGCACACGTACAATATCTGTTGCAAGATCAAACTGACTGTTATTTGCAAGAAACAGCAAAATATCTACTTCTGCGGCAGACAAATGATAACGCATCATCACCTTTTTGCGGTACTGTGCATATTCCCGTTCTACTTCCACGGCAAACTGCCACTGCTCATCAAACATGCTTCCACCTTCCTCTTGTTCTAATTTGAACTTCTTGTATTTTAGTTCTAATTTGAACATTTGTCAAGCCACAAAAATGGATATCCAGCGATAGCGTTTCCCCTGTAAAGTAAAATATGCTCCCTTCCTGGGAGACAAGTTTTTATTTGTCTACCCGGAAGGGAGCATATCAGCAAAAAATATTTGCTCACGTGACAGACCCGTCTTGCGTTTGAAAACAATATACCTTGCGGTACTCTACATTTTTCGCACAAATCAGTCATTGCTCAATGAAGGATTGTAGCAACACGTCCTGAACCTACAGTACGTCCACCTTCACGATATTTGAATACCGTTTTACTAGTTATTTTATATGGTTTAAGGTGCTGAAAACGGCATAAATGCGTTTGTTTTGAATGGTGTATTTTTATTTGCAGGAGTTCTTGGCACCGAAATGGCACCACTCCATCCTATTATGCATATATTGCTATTGGAATGATTATTGCAGCGGGACCTTTTATCTCCGTTCTCATTGCTGGTAAATTATACATTTTCAGTTCTTCTGCTTCAAATGCTCCTAAAAACTCCTTCAAACTTTCTTGATCTAATATATTCAATGTGGTTTTTCTTAATAAATTTATTGACTCATTTTCATCTTTGCACATTTTTATCACTTTACCCAAAATCTTAAATCTGCCCCCAAGTATTTCTGAAATATTATCATTTGCTAAATACTGCTCTTGTGCAGACAAAACAAGCGTTCCCTCTTCATTCTCTAAAATGAAGTCAACCGTTCCTGTATGTTTCAATTCTTCTAAAAACAGATTAATCTGTTTAACGATACTATTATTCTCATTTCTTTTTGCATTCGCATTTTTCTTATTTCCTAGTTCAGGTTTATCTGAAAAAATATCCATCATCCTGAACACATCAATTACTCTTTCAAAAATATCTATCATTGGATTTTTCTGAAGTTCACCCTCAATTTCAATAAAATCTCCTGTTTCAATTTTACCAAAATCTATTTTCTCTCCAGCTTTAAATGACAGCAGTTTATTACTTACTAATTCACTTCTAAATTTCGATAATAAAGATACATTAGTATGTACTTTTTCTTGTTTTACATTCGACTGGTTTTCTTCTGCATGTTCACTTTCTACTGAAGCATCTAGCTGAATTCTCAGTAGTTTATCTAGTAAAGCCTTTGTTGAAAAGCCACCATTTATCTTTGTATCTAGTGAATTACTCACTTGATTAGAAGTACTAATCTCACTAACCATAGAAAATCCATCCTCAATTATTGCCAACATATCAATAACTGTTTTTTCATTTAAATAAATAGGTATTATTAATTGTTCTGTTTTAATTGCCTTTTTCATAGTTTAAACCTCCATGTTAAAAATCCCCAGGATACCCCAGGGATTTGCTTAATTTGCACTTTTTGTAAAATCAATAAATGGAATATTTAACGCTGGATATTTTGAGCTATTAGTCATGCTAGATACCATTGGTCTGATATATGATAACAATACAGCAGGTGCATTTATATTTAATAACTGTTTAGCTCTCTCTTCCCCTATTGCTTCTTCCCACATGAAATTCGCACCCATTTTTATACAAATATTAAATGGTTGTGAATCTGTAGCATTTCCAATATTTAATGTTAACTGTACCCTCGCCTCATGACTATCTAATATTTTTACTTCAATATTGGATTGCATTTCAATTCCATCACATTTTTCTTCATTAAAATCTTGATTCACTAAAAATTCTATTTTCTCTAACTCTGGATTAGAAAACTGAAATTTACTACGATTCATAATTACTCCTTATGCTGCATATGGAAGATTATCATTATTTTGCTGATTAAGCAGATTAGTTCCTAAAAAACTATAATTTAATTGCATTTTAGGAGTTCTATTACTAACTAAATCACATGCATCCAAATCATATTCATCATTAATCTCACAATTACATTGTAAATCAATAGCCGGTAAAACAAATTCAAAATCAGAGGTTTCTGTTGGCGATACACAATCCAGTCTATAAACTTCTCTGTAAAATTGTATATCTTGTTCAGATGCCATCTTTACCTTTTCCATACAACTTTGTAAAAAAGTTAAGCTTTCTTCCTTGTTCATGCTTCTCCCTCCTTAATTAAATCCTTTTCAATGATACAATTAGCACTTCTTATACTGTAAATACACTTTACTCCAATTGTAGGCTCTGACTTCATAGTGCTGTAATCAAATTTAAAAAATCCTTTATTAAATGTGTTATTGTATTTTCCATAAACCTTTATCAAATCATATTTCTGCTCGAAATCTAATGTATCAAACAAAAAATTCAGTTTACCTCCCAATTGTACATTTGGATTCAAGCCACACAATTGACATATCTGCTTCCACAGTTTATCCAAACTCATATATACATCGTAATCTGTCAAATCAAGCAAATTATCCAAAACCACATTGGCGACTGCAATACTGTATTTCATATCTGGATGCCTATCGCATTGTTTATGATTCCACCATTTAGCATTCCCAATATTGTCCCAAAAATACATTCCTTTTCCAAGCCAAATATCATCCTTTGAATTTCCACTGAGAATCAATACATTCTCGTTATCTACAAATTCTTTACATTTCTCTTCTTCATCACTATGGTATATAATAATTCTTGACTCCACCCGTCAACCCCTTTTCTTCTTAGCGGTCACTGTGTGCCATACTAACATAATTTATCAAAGATTGTAATATGTATATATATTAACCTTAGGACACTTATAGCAAGGTAACAACCCCATATCTGTTCCCAATCTACATATTCTATTATATTATACTACCCAAATTGCAATTTTGCACTCTTTTTTTACTTCTAGGATAGAGTAAACTTACTGTCAGTTGGAGAGTCGCAGAAGATTCCCTGCTATGAACTTGCCCAGATCGTTTTCTCATAGTCTACTTCTCCCACAGTGTTTTGTCAAATACCTCCCAGACGCTCCCGGATTGCAAGCTTTTTCCGGATGTCTATACTCGGGATGGTTGCCTGCAGCTTTTCGATGTATACCCTGTCATTGTCATGACTGTGGAGTAACAGACTCCTCATGTATCCCCTGTTTGGACGCACTGATATCCCCTCGGTTCCCGTTGCTTCTTCCTGCTCACACTTTTGATTCTCTCAAAAAATAACGCGCCCCTTAACGGACCGCGCTATTTTTCGTCTTCTTCCAACAACCATTCCACGTTTACATGCAATACTTTAGCAAAAATTTTTAATTCGTAATCAGTCACAAAGCGTGTTCCTATCTCAATCCTGCTTATGCTATCCCTTTCAAGTGTCACACCTGCAATCTGTACTTTTGCCGCCAAATCAGATTGCGAAAGCCGTTGTTTCAATCTCGCTTCCCTAATTCTATCGCCAGAAAGATTCTTCTTTTCCTTGTATAAATATATTTTCATTTGTTGCGGCCCTCTTTATGTGTTGTGTGTTAATGTTCAGAAACTTTCTTGACATTAACACATAAATTCTTTAAAATTGTGTTAAAGATCAGCAACGTAAACATTTTTACCTGTTAGTCTTAAAAATCTAACCGCAGGGAAAAAATTACGGGTCACCTATGTGAACAAGGGCAAAACATCATATTAATATTGTTTCTTGATGCATTTGCGCTAATCATATAATGCTGATGATAATAATTATTTTGAGGATTAAAATTTATGAAGAATAGAATTTGTAATATAGATTTAGCTAAGTTTATAAGCTCATTATTAATCATGGCAACTCATTTAACTCTTTTAACAGATAAATATACTAATAACTATTGGTTATATGTAGAATTTTTCTTAATAATTTCTGGCTATTTTACTGCGAAACACTTTGACAATAAAGACTACGATAACCCACTAAAGGAAAGTATTATATATACGTTAAAAAAATATATTTCATTTTTTCCATATATATTAATTGCAAATATTTCTATGTATGCTCTTATGTTTATACCTGATTTACTATTTGGAAATTTACGTTTTAGAGATTTTCTCTTTAATTTTACTAATAGCAATTTTATTTATGACGTTTTGATGATAACGGAAAGCTATTCAAATTATAATTACCTTATTGGTCCATTATGGTTTTTATCCGCTTTGCTTATAGTTCTACCAATATTTTCTTGCACAATGCAAATAAAAAATAGATATGGGATTATCATGATTACATCCATGTATTCACTTTTTTATTATGGTGCTGTTGGTGTCATAGGTAAAAGGACCTATCCTCATGATTTCCTGCGTGTATTGGCTGGATTATGTCTGGGAGCTTTTGTATATGAAATAATGTATATCTTTAATGATTATATTAAAAATATTAACAAATTAATATTAACCATTATTGAACTTTTTACTTTTGTATTCCCTATAGTTGCTATTTATTTGAATAAGTGTGACCCTAGACTCGTTTTATTTTGCTTTACTGTTTGTCTTGCTATTATGTTACCGAATCTTTCATATACTAGTAAAATTAAGGGGAAACTTTTTACCTATTTAGGCAAATTAAGTATGGTATTATTTATTATTCATTGGGTTATTGGTAGTTTATTACAATATTTAATTAATTCAAACATAATAAAACTTAATAATGATCTCGAAAAAGTAATTTTGTTTTATGGAGTTACTATTATAACAGCTATGATAATTATGTATATAATAGATCATTGGAAATGGTATCAAAAGATAATTAGAACGCCATTAATATTAAAAGATTAATAATATATTCTATCATAACAATCGTATTGCGATTGCATGTCGCATGTACGCAGGGCATACGCACCGGATTCAGTATATAAAAATGGAGATGCCTTCCACAGTATTCTCGCATCTCCATATGTTTATTATACTCTATTAACTTGTTCATGTAATTAAAACATATATTAAATATTCTGTGAAATATAATGTATATTTATAATTGCATAGATTTATCATATTCTTTTAAAACACTTATTGTATCTCCCATCATGACATACTTTCCATCATTAATCCACAAAATTTTATCGCAAAATTTTTTTAATGTATCTGTAGCATGTGATACAATTAATACTGTTCTATCTGATCTCATTAATTCTTCCATTTTTTTAAAACTTTTTTTTCTAAAATGTTCATCTCCTACCGACAGCACTTCATCCACCAGCATAATATCTGTATCTAAAATAGCTGTAACCGAAAAGGATAATTTTGAATACATGCCCGAAGAATATGTTCTAACTGGCCGGTCAATAAAATCTCCCAACTCCGAAAAATCTATAATCTCATCCATCCTTTCTTTTACATAATCTAAATCACATCCCAAAAGCATTCCGGATTTAAGAATATTTTCCCTTCCTGTATTATTTTGATTAAAACCTATTCCTATAGCCATCAGCGAAACTCTGTTATTGTGAGTGTCAATAACTCCTTCATCTGGTTGAAAAATCCCTGCAATTGATCTAAGTAAAGTTGTCTTTCCAGAGCCATTTCTTCCGACAATTCCTAAAATTTCTCCTCTATTTACAGAAAAGGAAACATCATTCACTGCTCGAACAACGTTTGTTTTCTTAATTTCACCCCTTTTAAGGCTTTTGGCTAATGACATATGCGATAAATCCTTATAGTCTATACTAACATGTTCGACATCTAATGCAATTTCTTTCATTTATACCACCTTCACATAACTATTTTCATTTTTATATACCAGATGAATACCCATATAACTAATTAAAAGAGCTAAAATATGCCATATAACAATAAGTGGAACATCTGACAACATATTATATAATAACGCATTTCTCATAGCATCAATAAACATCGACACAGGATTTAATACAAGCATCATTACATTTAATGGAGCTGAAAGTCCAGTAACGGCATCATAAAATACTCCTGATAAAAACATTAGCATTTGCAATAAAATACCTACAGCATATCCTAAATCATCAATATAGACTCCATAATGCAGCAAGAACATTCCTATGCCAAACGAAAAGAGCAACATCAAAGTATACGCTGGAATAATCCATAAAATGCATATTCCTATTTTTACGTTAAAAATAAAAAGCATAGGGATTAATACAATTAACGAAAACAAAAGTTTATAAAAATTAAGTATCATGTTAGAAATCAATAAAACATGTTTAGGAACATACACCTTTGTCACAATATCTCTATTGCTTCTAACACATTTTACACTATAGTTAATTGTTTTGCTAAAAAAATTCCACATTAATAAGCCAGCAAAAACAAAGGTTGCATAATTTTCTACGGAATTTCCCATCATCTTTCCGAAAACAATAACATAAACAAGCATATTGAACAGAGGCTCGAGTAACCACCAAAGACGGTTTAAATATGAATTTGCAACTTCTGCTTTCAAATCAGCTTTCGCAGCGTAATTCATATACTGCCAATACTTTTTTATGTCATTTATAAATCGTTGAATTTCCTTAATAGGACCGTGATTCCCTCTAATTTGAGGATTTAATTTTTCTTCTACAGCATTTACTAAAATCCATAATAAAATAGCCACTGCCAATGCAATTTCAGCAACAATTAATCTTTCCATTAGCAAAGAATGAGCCAATTTTTTGAGTAATATTGCTGCATTTTCATTAAATAAAATTGCATCATCTTCAATTTGTGCATAATTCTGTAAACTATCCGATGTGATTTTTTCAACACATATTGTTTTAAAGTATCTGTATAACCGAATTTCCTTGATATTTGCATCTCCAATTTTCGGCGCACTCATCTCAAAATCACCGAATCCGTTAATTTCATCAACTGTATAAGTAACTTTATACTCGCCTTCCGTAGAATCAACAACCAACGTAATCGCTTGATTTTTTGCAGGATATATTGCTATAAGAATCACGCTAATTACAAATAAAATTATAATTGTAATCTTCAAATATTTTAATGAATGATTTTGTGATTTCATCTTTATACCTCTTTACCAAATAGATATATCCGCATTAAAATAATGAGACGGTTTTCTCATTGCATATGGCGGATAAGTCATAAAGTCACCATAATTTTGAGCATGCAAAAGCCCCTCTGAATCAATCGGAATATATACTTTCATGTTATTAAAGTCCACTAATTTTCCTTTTCCAAAAAATTTTTTTGAATATATTCTTTCGACATAGTAGATTGGTCCCGATGACATATAATAGTTTTTTGTTTCATGTTTATTTTCACGTTGAATTGCCTTATTCATCCTTTTTATTAATGCACTAAATGATATCTTGCTACCTATTTTATTCATAAACTTAATTAGCATCACTTTCCCTTTAGGAAGTTTTGCATATTCCTCGTAATTAATATATCCCCTGTGTCCCATCAAAAGATTATACAGCAATTTAATATTTAACATATTAAAATTATGCTTAAGCTTGTTGTCACTGGCATTATCCATAGGATATATATCCAAGATTAATCTATCTGCCAAATCCTTCGTCATTTTGTCTTTTGACTTGTCCATAATTTTAGTTGGAAATTTTTCTTTCATATAATATAATCTTGGCATCAAATCATGGAATGTATCATTTCCTAAATCCCAATAGTCAACAAACAAATACTCCTTTCCATCCCATTCCTCTGCTGCAATTTTTTTTAATTTTTCTAAATCATCTCTCGGCATTGCTACATCTATATCATCATCCCAAGGTATCATTCCATGATGTCTAATTACACCAATTAGCGAACCGCTTATAACATAATATTGCAAGTTATATTTCATACATACCCTATGAAACTCTTCCATGAGTTTACCTAAAACCACTCTGGCATGCACCATATACGTTTCTTCCTCTCTGGCAGAAATTAAAAATTCTTCCAAAAGTGCAATATCATTGTAATATAATAATGTACGATAATCGAATTTCCCTATAGTCTCTAATTGTTCTTTTTGCTCTTGATATTTTTTGGTACACAATAAGATTAAAACACTATCGTTTTTTTCCTGTTTAAGCATTTCCGGAGAATAAACTCGTACATTATTAATAATTTTTCCTTGTTTATTCACATCATTGTCAATAGCATATGCCGGAGTATACTTATCCCCATATCTATCCATATACTTTTTAAAATATAATCCGGTTCCAAAACATATGATTTTTTTACTACTCGGAACATTTTTCAGTGCCATCTCAAGCGCATTAGGACTGTCTTGTTCTATATAGGATTCCGGAGCCAAAGAAACCATATTTATCTTTTTTTGATTACAGTATTCCATATCTCTAACATAATTCTTTCCATACTCGTTCCCAATAAATACTGTATCAAAATCTACTAAATCAGATAAATTCTCTAACGACATGTGATTTTTATCAATAATTACCACCTGTTTTATAAAAGGGAAAGATTCCCACAATTCTTTTAAATGTTCTGGATCACAAGGTTTGTCCCATCCATATACTCTAGAGTATAGCCATTTATCAGGAAGAACTAAAATAAGTTCATCGCAGTGCCTAGAAACCTCTTCAATTTCGTTTATCTTATCCAGTCCATCCCAATGTAATATAGTTCGATATACTGCTCTTTTATAAATCCCTTGCATAATTGCTTTCTCCCTAATACGATATTCCTACATTAATCGCTGCTCAATTAATTTTTTGATTTGAGTAGAACATGTCTGTTTTGTATATGGGAAGAAAATCATTTCCGATCCTAATTCTCTTAATTTCTGTTGTTCCCACAAAAAACCTGCTTCCTTTGCATGATCATCCCCTGAAAAGCATACATCAAAGTGATATAGTGTCCACGCATCTGGCTTTACTGTATTATGATAGTCTACCGGAACCACTTCATCAACATACCGTACTGCCTTAATTATTTCCATTCGCTCTTCCAGTGGAACAAATGGCTTTCTTCCTTTTTGGTGTTCAATAAATTCGTCCGTCATTACTCCCACTATCAAATAATTACAATATTCCTTGCATTTTTTGAGCAAATTGAGATGTCCTATATGAAATAAGTCGAAAGCACCTCCCGTAAATCCTACATTATATTTTTTCTCATTTTCCATTAATGTTATGTCTCCTCAACCTGTTGCATTTGCCTAACTAAATACTCAAGTGAAATGATTTTTGCATTTGTTTTTGTCTTTAATTCTTTTTCTATGCTTTCTATTTCTAAATACGGTGTTATTATTATAGCATCCGTCATCGGCAGTTCTTGCTTCAATCCTAATATTTTAATGTTTTCACAGTACAATTCTTTAGGCTCTTTATCTATTATATAGTCTACCTCTACACCATCATCCAACAAATCTTTTAATAATAATTTCCCATGTTTTCCAAATCCGTAAATAGCTACTTTATAAATATCTATTTGATGTAAAACTTTCGAAAAACAATTCTTTTTTTGTTTTGAATCAATCCAATAATAAAGCATATTATAAAAACTAGTTTTACGAAGTACCTGCTTTTCACACGTTGCTAATTTATCCATTATACTATTTATCTGTTCATCATAATAAATGTACTCACACTCTGTCCATAATAAATCGTTAGCAACCCATTCCCTAAAGTGAAAGCGTTTTTCATATTCTGATGGATATTCAACATGTTCTATAACATACTGTTTATAAAACAGACTTTTCATTTTGTTGTCTGTCACATTATTCCAGTAGAAATTTAACATTTTTATTCTTTCTGGAATTTCGATTTCTGAGTTTGAAGACAAACTGTCATGCATTTCCCAGTTTTCGGAAAGTACCTCTTGTATCTTGTACACATTAGGCGACATTCTATTAAAAGCTCTAAGCATTAATTCCCAATCAATATTGGTGGACATATTTTCTGCAAAACCATCTACTTCTTCTAAAAAACTTTTTCTATATAACGTGGCCGATGCATCAGCTATATTATGTAAAAAAATTTCTTTATCAATACTTAATTGTGCTTCGACAACATCCCCAGGATAAATATATGTGTTAAATTCAATATGTTTTTTATATTTTGAACAAATAATATCTATGTCTGATTTTTTTTCACATATTTTTATCATTTGCTCAAGCTTATTGGCATACCATTCGTTATCACTATCCAAAAAAGCAATATATTCTCCCCTTGCCGCAGCAATTCCTATATTTCGGCTTCTTCCTGCGCCCCTAAGTGTACGGTTATAAATGTACCTATATTCCGGCTTAAATTGCTTTTTTAAATACTCCTGGGTGCCATCCGTTGAATAATCATCTACTACAATAATTTCAAAAGGGGGCTTTGTCTGATTCAATACACTGTGCAAGGCTCTTGCCACTTCATATTTCCTATTATGTGTAGTAATTATTACTGATATTTCTACATTTTTATTATTCATATTTCCCTCTTCCATTACTGTTCAAAAACATTCATAATTTTTTTATAAAAATCACGCCAATTTAAATCAGACTTCATTCCCTTATAATAATCCTCTTGGTATGTGTCCTTAAACATCTCAAGATCATAATCATTAATATGTCTTATAAATCCCTCAAACGGTAATGATGTCTCACGTCCCGTAAATGGAATTTTCTCCCATTCTTCACCAAATTCTTCATATAAATTTCTTATAAAATCTATAGCTGCTTCTTGAATTTGTAAAATAACTTTACTTTTACAATAGTCTTTTTGGTTCTCAAATACGGGAACCATTGTTTCTTTTGTATCCTTAAACTGAGACACCAAACCTATACACGAAGGATTATTCTCCGAAATTATATATTCTCTTATAACATTATCTACCGCCGGTCTGTAATTATAGAAAGTATCAATATGAAATTTTCCTTCTCTTTGTAACAATTCACAGGAGTCATCATCTGTATATATATACAAAACATCTTCTATTCCTGAACTACTTTCAATAATTGCTTTAGGTAGTTTTCCACTATATCCAGTATCAAACAATACATCTCCCTTACCATACTTTGTATAATATTTTTCAAGGTTTTTTCTCAATATATTATGATTTTTAACATTATAAATTTTTTCAAGAAATACAGAAATGAATGAATTCATCTCCTCTTTTGAAGAAAATTTCCTGTAATATTCAAACCCCTCGTTTTGAATATAATCTCTGATTTCATTCTCCTGTTCAATATATTTTTCATGGTTAAAATCATTTACGGGCGCATACTTTGTAAAAACCCATAATAATAATATTACCCTATATGGAGAGTAAGTATAATAAATTGCACCGGGAATATCGTAGAAATCTCTTTCACTTTTTAATAATTGTGGCATCAAAAATTTTCGCGAGCCTTGAATATATTCTGACTTTGGCAATTTTTTATTATATTTGCAATAAATATCATATGCTTTTTTAATCACAAAACCATCTCGCGCACAAAACAATATTCTATTATATTGTTCCTTTATGCACTTTTGTGCTATCCATTTCACTATGCCAGCAATATGCATTCCTAATGCATAGTACCCTACAAAATAAGGATCAGCATTAAATTCTGTCATTTCTTTCCACTCTACAAATGGATTATCAAAAAATTTATTTGCCACCATTCTGTTCATTATGGAATAGCCGGGAACTCTATTTATCCACGGAACATATTGCATATTCCCAGCTGCACGCTTAAGTGCATTCTGAGGTTTAACTGCATTGTTATACCCCCCAGAAAAAACATCCTCTGTTTTTGGAATAAAAACAAAACCATAGTCCGGTAAATCAACATACTTTTTTCTTCCGATAAAAAGAGTTTTCTCATTTTTATCTTTATCTATTCTATCTGTTATCTCTCTGCTATATAATACAGATGTGTAACTATCATATCCGCATTTTTGCAATATTTTTTCCGCCTGATCTACAATGTCACAGTCTTCAATTACAAAGTATATTTTCTTCCCCTTTAAAAGTTGATATATCTCCCAAACATATTTTCTTGCTTTTACATGCTTTATTTCTATTTCTATTTCTTGATTGTATAAAATAGTCGCTATTTCCCTTGATAGTAAATACCGTTCTTCTAATATTTTTTTAATTTCTCTCCGCGTTTGAGGCATAGAATCATCTATATCATACCTTATATTATGATAAATTAAATTACTCCCAGTTAAAGTCGTAAAAATATCATCTTGTAAATAATACCTATCCCTGTCGTTTCCCCATGGAAACAAAATTGCGGTTTCTCTTAATTCTATATATATACTATCATAGTCTGTAATATCTTCCAAATTTACGGCGTCTACTTTATATTGCACTCCTTACTTTCCTCCCATATAGGGCAAATCAAATTGCCCCTGTTTTCAATTTAGTCACAATACAATCTTCTACTATCTTCGCCATTTCATATTCCGATGGAAATTCGTTCTTAACCCATTCTAATGCGCTATTACGATGTTTCGTAAGCAATTCATCATTATAAAGAATTTCCTGTAGTTCTAACGCAAAACGGTCTGGCAATGGATCTAACAAAAATATATTATTTTCATCATTTCCATATTTAGCAAGTGCTAAATCTACGTCAAGATCTACAACCGGACATCCACAACTCATCATTTCATATGGAACTAAACTCGGATTAGTAGGCGAAAATACAATTCCCAGATCTGCATTTGCATATACTTCAGCCAGCCCCTCAAGTGTAGGAACATAATTCATGATAGTTGCCGAAAACGGAACCATAGATGACGTTAATATATTAGAGCCAAACATAATTATTTCTACATCTGCGTTTTTCTCCTTAAAACACTTCAATGCTTCAATTCCCAATTCAAAACATCTTCTTGGCATCTCAGGTTTTGCAAAAAAAACTATATTTTTATTTTTCTTCGTACGTAAATGATTGGTATTGTATATTTTTGTATCTAACGGAAACTGAAAATATCTAGACTCCGCATGATATCTTTCTCGTAATACTTTATCTATCCATGGTCCTGAACATATATGCGTCAACCCTAGTTTATATGTGTTTTCTGCCAAATAATATCCAGATGATAATGCTGAAAAATAGGGTTCAAAATCTTGAACAAAATAAAAAATGTTTCTAAAATGATTTTCCTGATGCCTAAAAACATAGACTGTTTCCCACGAAGTTGCTATCCCAGCATCATGATAGCCCAGCTCTCCACTATTACAAACAAATACAATTCCCTCCATAGAATAAAACCATTCTGACACCTGTTCTTTCATTTGATCTGCTTCACAAGAAGGATGAAAAATATATACGGTTACTTTATGTCCAAATTGCCGCAGATATTTTACAGCTCTAAAAATATTTCTATGTCCTCCACCTCCTTTAATAGGATTAGGAACTACAAAAGCAATGTCTAAACTATTTAAATCAGGTTTTTCGTTAAAATTCTTCTCCGTTAATTCAAAAAAAGCATTATCAACATCTACATTATTTATTGTAATTATTTTTTTGCAATCAATCCTCCTTGCCTTTAAATCTTCAACAATCTGTTTTGTAAATTCCCGTGAATTCACAGCAATAAGAATATAATCATATTCAATATTTTCTATTATTTGGGGATCTTCTATTTTTTCATTATGTATATCTCTATAATTACTATCTACATGGGCAACTATATTACAGTAACCAGTTGCCTCATTTTGACTTGCAAATGCCTCTCCAATCTTTCCAGCTCCATATAATACAACTTTTGCTCCTTTTTTTATTTTGCTATACGGGAATACCCAACTTTTATCCATTTTCTCACCTCATCGTATTAAATATAATATTTCCCCATTATATCCAGCTTTTCCTAACTCAAATAATGCAGCATAAGTATTTTTTTGATTTAACGCCATAATAATTCCATCTACCGTATTATCTATTTCTGAAGAATTCACTACTGCTTTTCCTTCTAACAAGCTGTCTTTTGGTTGACCATTGGATACAACAAAAATATCAAAATCGTTTACTCCATTCATGAATACTAGCTGCTTAGCTATTTTTCCTGTTCCATAAACCGCCACTTTCCTATGCGTATGGATAAATTGTTTCACTTCTTTAATATTTTTTATCGGATTAGCCACACGTTGTTTCATCTGAAAATATGTTGAAAACAAATAATTCTTTTTATTTTCCGATATAATATCACGCAAATAATCAATACATAGTGTTTCTGTAATTGATGCCGATTTCTCCGACTCTATAGTTGCAGTATAATATCTTTTTGTTTGCATATAATATGGTAACAGTTTATCAACATTTTCACAATTTTTTAATACAAGTCTTTTTATCGAGATTTGCTCCAGTTTCTCAACAAACTCAAATAACATCTCGCTTCTACTCCAAAACGAAGTTGAATAATCCGCTAAAAAATTATTTTTAATTTTTTCCGATACTCCAAGTAACCGTGCCAAACTAAAGAAATCTTCATTTTGATGGGCGATCTCACTTGAACATAATCCGTCAGCAAAATATCCCGCAAATACTGGTTTAGAAGTTACCAAAAGACCTAATGATCTATTCTTTAAAAAAAGTCCTGTAACCCCCTCCATGTAACTATCTTTACCAACTATATTTTCCCAGGCATTCCAAGATTCTCCACTATATACAGAATATGGTTCTATTGCAGTTGCCTTACACTCAATATCTGATAAAACAGCTATATAACTATATTGTTTTAAAATATCTTTTTGTGCTATAAGTGCTTCCCATTTATTATGAAACTTTTCCGACACTTGAACTGTCACTTCTGGTATGTCAATCTTTAAATCTTCTCGAGACATTATATAGACTTTTATTTGTCTTGCTACTCGCGATAATCTTTCTTGCATTTCAAAAGTCCACTTTTTTCCCTCATGCCATATAAAAAGAGCCACATTCAATTTGCTTCTTGATTCATTTTTATATGGTACAATGTATCTAAGGCAACAACTATCTTGAATATTTCGTAAATCATACGAGCGCAAAATCTGTTCCCATATCATATTGACATCATAATTTGTATATTCATCAATATAATCCAAGGTCTGTATAATATTTTCTCTTCCCTGTCTCTCTAATCCATAATCTGTCTCCATTGAGTTAAACGCGAAAAGTTTTCTCTTTACTACTGGGTACAATTGCTTTTTCATTAATTCGTACTGCACACTATGATATGCCGAGAAGCAATATTCTCTAGGTAAAACGCTATCGTAAGAGGAATCATTGATATATGCATCCCACTTAAAACCACGATCCTCGAAAAACTTACCAAAAAACTTTTCATACTTTTCAACTGCCTCAGAAAATTCTGTATAATATGGCAATGTTAACCAATATTCTTCAAATGCCTTTGAATGAAGCACTTTTCTTTTAAATACTACAAAATATGTTTGCATACTTGGCATTATTTCGGCATTTCCCATATTTTTTGTTAAAGACCAGAGATCTATATCTTCTCTGTTTTCCATTGTCTCAAACACTTGTGCAAAAGAATCAATTGGTCCAAAAAAGGAATCATTTATCAACAGCAGTTCATCATATTCAAGTATTTTCTCGATTGAAATATAGTTTATTATAGTATCTTTAAACCCTCCGGCATCAAATCCCTCATTAGGTCTAATATACACATCATCTGTATGTTTGTATAGTGTTTTCAGCCCTTCCTTACTTACATTTCCATTACTCACAATAACGATATGCGTAACATACTCTTTTAGCTTTTCTAACATATAATCAATATATCTATCTACGATTCCATCCCTGTCTGCAATTAAATAAATTCCTAATCTTTTCATCATAATAAAGTATCTTTATTCCTTTTCCCAATCTCACTTTTGTCTATTTAACTAAATGCTCTTTACCACACAGTGTTTTATAAAAAATGCTCATAATCATATGATCAAATATCATGTGAACATCTTCGGTCACCTGCATGCTCATGACATCTACCCATAATGATACGTCTGATAGTTCCTTTAATTTTCCCCCCTTGAATCCCGTTAATCCGATAATTTTATTACCATGCTCTTTAGCATACTCTACCGCATTAATAACATTTTTACTATTGCCACTTCCTGAAATAGCTATAATTATATCTCCATCTTCCAGCTTTCCTCTAAGCTGAAAACGAAATACTTCTTCAAATCCTATATCATTAGCAATTGCCATGATAGTAGCCATATTATCATTTAAACATTGGAATCGGAATTTTTTGTCGATATATTCTGAAATTCCTTTATTAAAATCATTTTGATAGTGAGAAGCTGTTGCAGAACTGCCGCCATTTCCAAAAATATAAATAGTATGCTTTCCCTCATATGCCTGCATGATCAGGTTCATTGCCTTATTAATTTCCTCTACATCCAGCTTGTCTAACGTACTCTTCTCCAATTCAATATATTCCTTTATTGCATTTGTATAATCTGCCATCTTCTTAGTCTCCATTCTTATCTTTTTATGATCTTGTTTACTACTTCCAAAAGATTTTTTCCTTCTTCTTCCGCTTGTACAGCATACTTTCCATCTTTTCCAGCCTCTCCGGTCAAGACCAAAGCTGTATGCATCCCCGCATTAATTCCAGTCTGAATATCTATTGTTGTGTCCCCAATCATCCATGATTTCTTTAAATCAATATTATATTCCTCAGCACTCTCCAAGAGCATACCTATGTCCGGTTTTCGGCAATGACATTTTATTTTGTACGCGACATTTTCCTCTGGATATCCCTTATCCGGGTGATGTGGACAATACTTAACCGCATCCAGGTAAACCCCTTCTTTTCCAAGCAACGTCGCCATCTTTCTATGAATATTTTCTACATCTTCAATCTCGCACAATCCCCTTGCAACAACCGGCTGATTAGTAACGACAATACATAACCATTCGGAATGATTTATTTGTTTAATAGCCTCAACTACATCCGTTTCTAGTTCAAAATCGTCTTCATTATACAAAAGTCCCTTATATTTATTAATTGTCCCATCTCTATCCAAAAAAATACATTTTTGCTTATGAGAGAGGCATCTTGCATCAATGAAACCACTCTCTATATCCTTAATTGTAGCATTTATTCTATCCACAGTCCCTATATCTTTTATATACTCAGGAGATCTGTATCCATATACCGGTTGCTTCTCTTCAATCAATCTGCTTAACAAGTTTTTCTCTAAATCTAATTTAACCGGAGCGGTAACATAGTCACATACTCTTTTATTCAATATATAAAATCCGGCATTTACGCAATTCTCATACCAATAACTTCTTACATTATTTTTTGAGTCAAAACGCTCAATTCTCTCGTTTGTATCCATTACTACTATATCCGAATCAAACGGATGTGAATTGGGGTGTACGAACAATGTAGCTATTGAATCCTTTGAAATATGAAATTGCAACATGCGGTTTAAGTCAATATTAAAGAATACATCTCCAAATATAAGAAAAAAAGAATCATCTGTTAACCATTCTTTAATATAATACAGGGATCCCGCAGTACCCAATGGTTCTTTCTCCTGAATATATGATATTTGTACACCAAAGTCAGAACCATCTCCAAAATACTCTTGAATTTTTTCGCCTAAATGTCCTATTACCAAACATATTTTTCTTATATTATATTGCTTTAAAGTTTGTATTTGCCATTCCAACAATGGTTTCCCCAGAATGTTAACCATAGGTTTAGGAATTAAATCCTTCGTTATGGAGGCAAGTCTTGTTCCCTTGCCTCCCGCCATAATTACTGCTTGCATATATTTTCATCCTTATCTCTTGACAGTACAATTTCTACAGTTTTTGCCACTGCTTCATCAGAGTTGCAGCTTGCTCTCCAACCGGTAGCATATATTTTGCTCAAATCATACTGAAACCTGGGAACATCACCTTTCCATCCTATATTTCCGCCTGTATAATTATAATTAACTTTTGTAAGTCCCATCTTCTCACAAATAATATCTGCTATCTTAGTCACTGTTGTAGCACCCTCAACACCTAGATTATACAATGTGATTCCCTTTGTATTGGTTTCCATAAATCGTACAATTGCTTGTACTAAATCTGTCACAAAAATATACGGTTTGCACTGTGTGCCATCGCCCAAAATTTCCAGATTAGAATTATCCTTCTTCAATTTTTTAATAAAATCAAATATAACTCCATGTGTAAGTCTTGGACCAATTACATTAGGGAATCTAAATATCAGTACCTCCATGTCATTCATATGGCTAAATGCCGAAATAAGTGCCTCCGACCCTAATTTGCTCGCTCCATAATACGAAACAGGGCGCAGATCCGCAGTTGTTTCCGTTAACAATTCATCTGTCTTCTCACCATATACTGCAGATGTAGATGCAAAAAACATTTTCTTCACTCCATACAGCCTCATGCACTCCAATAAATTGAATGTAGTGGTATAGGTATTGTTATACTCTACAATGGGGTTCTGTGCACTTGCCTGAATATCAGAATTGGCGGCAAGATGAAAAACATACTCTACCTTTTCTTTTTCAAATATCTTTTTTAATGCCTCCATGTCACATATGTCCTGCTCGTACATATGGAACTGCGGAACAGACAGCAGATGTTCAATATTCTTTTTTGTGCCTATAAAATAATTGTCGACACATACTACTTCATGCCCTTTTTCTAATAATAAGTCTATTAAATTGCTTCCAATAAATCCTGCGCCTCCAGCGACTAATACTTTCATCTGTCTTTTCTCCTTTTTACCAATATTTATTTCCAATGTGTGCTACAGATGTTCCATCATGCTCAAAGCTAAATTCAAATTTCTTTAAGCCTAATGCTTCTTCTAATTTCTTTTGTCGATCTTTTTCACAATAAAATAACAGGAAACCACCACCACCGGCGCCTAGCAATTTCCCTCCAGCAGCTCCATTTTCCATAGCAATATTATACAGTTCGTTGATTCTTGGATTAGATACTCCACTTGCAAGTTCTTTTTTTCGCATCCAGCCCTCATTCAAAATTTCACCAAAATTTTGAAGATTTCCAGCCTCTAATGAGGCTTTCATTTCCCTTGCCAGTCTACACATTTCAATAAGGTTTCTTGTCTTATCGTCCTGTGATATATTCTTCTTCTGCTCTGCCAAAATCACATTTGCATCATGTGTAATCCCGGTATAAAACATAATTAAATTATTCTGCAATTCCCTCTTCAGTCCCGGCTTTAATATCAACGGAGAAACTGTAACTGTGTCGTCTCTATTAAATTCAATAAAATTCAATCCTCCACATGCCGCTGCATACTGATCTTGCTTTCCTATCGGATTCCCTAATTTCTCAATTTCAACTTTACATGCTTCCTCTGCAATTTCCTCTTTAGAGACGAATTTTCCCTGATAACAGTGCAACGTATGTAACAGTCCAACTGTAAACGCACTGGACGATCCTAAGCCTGTCCCACTTGGTATATCCGCTGTACTGCTGATCTCTACCCCACTTACTTTCATGTCATTTAGAACCTGGCGAAATATTGAATGATGTATTTCCTTGATATCATCCACTATTTCTACTTGAGAATATCTGAGAGAGGTCTTAGTCTCGTCAAAATATGGATGTATTGTAATATACATATACCTATTAATGGATGTACTCAAAACACATCCTCCATGTTCTCGATAAAAATCAGGCATGTCACTGCCTCCACCGCAAAAGCTAACTCTAAATGGTGTTTTTGTGATTATCATATCTTCCTCCTCTTTTGATTTTAACCACGAATCAATTTTATATATTTCCCTTTTTTATCTACCAACGGAACCACTATACTATTTTTTGCAGCATACATTTTTGCCTCTTCGACATCCACAAACGTCGGAATTGTTATATTCGCAATTGCCATTGCAGATGTTTCCTCTGAAAATGTATATACCTCCTTTACTTCTTTTTCAGTTATCATACCACAATATTTTCCATCTTCGTCAACAATAACAAGCGGCATCTTGTAATAAAAGAATTTTCCATATGCTGTTATAATACTATCTGATAATTTTACTATATTATTCTTATATACGCCAAATTGTTTCCAAACAAAAAAAACATTGGAATAATTTTCAAAAAAATCATATGCCGCTTCCGCGTCTTTTTCATTTACACACACAATAATCGCACAATCTTTAAATATATACTTCCAATATTCTGCCTCTTCAACCCCAATGTCCTTTATTTCTCCTAGTCCAACAATGCCAACCAGCTTGTCTCTGCTATTTCCGCTAAAAAAATTACCTAGCACATGTTCTAACATCCTACCGGTTCCGAACACAGCAATATCTTTATTGCATTCAATAAATTTGCTTACTTCATTCCAGTTTTTCATTTTAGCATTTTGATTAATTTCCGGCTTTACTCTCAACACCTCTGTTCTAAAATCAATTTTTCTGCCATATAATTCGAATGCCTCTTCTAAAATAGTTGACACATCATAATTATATTTTTCTTCAATAAGGGGCAACACACTTTCCACCTGTAATTGATTGTAAAAATTTTCATCAAAAATTTTCTTCTTTAAAATTGGCAGGTCATCATATTTCACGCTTCCATATGGATCTGAGTATGGATCATAAGCTATATTATCACTATATGCTCTATATTTAAATCCTTTCTTCAAAAGATAATCATTTAATCCCATCTCAAATGTCCTACAAATTTCCCTGTAGCTCTGTTTCCCCGAAGATATATATTCTACAAAATACTTTTTTAATTCAGGTATTACTTTTTTATTAAATACCATAAAATAAGATTGAATATGATGAACCAAATTCTTTCCCGAATAAGATAATCCCCAATAGTCTGCATTTGTTTCATCCATCTTCTGAAAAAGAGAATCCAAAGCAACAAATGGTCCCCAAAAAGTATTGTTGCAAAAAATAATTTGATCCCACCTATCTACATTATTATTCAGCAAAACATCTCTATATGCTCCTGCATCATATCCTTCATTTTTTCGTATAATCAAGTCATCGACACTTGCTATTATTTGATTTTTGTTGTGAAGTTCATTATTTGAAACAAAATAAATGTAATCAACTATTTTATGAAATTCATCTAATAATTGTAGTGTACTCTTTCTAACAAGTCCCTCCCTGTCATAATACATATATATTAAACATTTATTCATGGTGCCAACCACCTTTTAACAAATATAGTTTCCATTCATTATGTTTGATTTTAATCCCTTATCCTTTAGTTCTCTATAGATTTCATCATAATATTTATTAGATGATACTATCACAACCGGGGGATTCAGTTTCACCAAGTCCTCTTGATTTATCGTTTCATATTTTTTCCCCATAAATTGTATCTCAATCTTTTGAACATCTGCTACAGCCGTTAATTCCCAATTTAGTTCACCACTTGTAATTTTGTGTTCTAGGATTTTCAATAATTCTTTTCCTCTTTTTCCAACCCCATACACAACAATATCTTTCAACTCCGATTTTTGTTTTTTAATAATTTTCTCATTTATTTTCAGTATTTCACTCATCAGTTCAATTACACCTTTAACACTCATTTCCATAGTATGTGCTGCTATTTCATTTAAGAAAAATTTATCATCATTTACATATGGGTCAAACATATCTTTTTGAAAAAAAGATGTAATATCACTGCCATAATTTTCAAATATCCATTTCCATCTTAAATTAAGTTCTCGATTCAATGTGGAATATTCAATTGCTCTTTTTTTCTCATTCTTTTCAAAAATATCCTGCAATAAACACAATTGAGTTTTTATAAAATCCGCTTTTCCTTTTTTAATCAGTACGCTGTAATACGGTCTTGCAAAATCTTCGTCTTCATATTTATTTTTAGGGATTCCGAATAACTCCTCAACATATTCTCGCGCACTCCTATTAACAGAAAGAGCTACCTTCTCAGAATTGGATGACATATTATTCTCACAATGCCTATAAAGTAGGAAGTGCTGTTGCATATTTGCAAATTTTACACCTTTTACAGCCATTTTCATCCATAATCTTATATCTTCTGCATAATGTTTCTCATCATATCTCCAACCTTCCTGTATAAGTTTACTTCTCATCATAACAGTCGGATGTATTATACAATTTTCAAAAATAATCTTAGCCTTTATTTCAGAATCGCTATAATAACCAGGATCAATTTCCCCTACTGTTTCTCCGACTTCATTAATGACATCACATTGTGCCCCTACAACATCTATTTCTGGATTTTCCTCCAAAAAAGAAACTTGTTTGAAGATTCTCTGTGGTAAGCTTATATCATCAGCATCCATTCTTGCAATATATTCACCCTTAGCATGCTCTAGAGCATAATTTAAAGCAGCGGCCACACCTCTTTTTGGCTGAGTATAACAATGTATTTTTTCTTTATATGCTTCTAATATAGCAAGTGTATCTCTATCATCAGAGCTATCAACTACAATAATTTCTATATTCGGATATGTTTGAGCCAAAATACTATTAATGGCTTTTTCTAAATATTTACCATCATTACAAGATGGAATTATTACACTTACTAATTTCTTCATTTCTACTACCACCTAATTTTAGTTTCTTCTACTTTAAAATATATCCTCTCCATATGCAAAATCAATCACATATTTTAAGCCTTTTTTTTCTAATTGTTGTTTTATTTCCTCATGCTTTACTGGTGTAATTATAATATAATATTCTTCCCATTTTTCTACCATTGAAGGATGTATTACGTTTATGTTTTGTAATTGAGTCCCATTTTTTGCAATGTCATTATCTATACAAACATCAATGTTAAACTTCGGATATTCCATTATATATCTTATACATCGTCTTCCTGTTCCCCACAAAGCTATTTTCTTTCCTTGTGCATTTCTCATAATGTCCTTAATTTGTCTTTCTCTATTAAATTCATTATTCGTTTGTGTATTTTTTTCTCCGTATAACAGCTTTTCCAACTCCACCTGATCATATTTACCGCACTTTTTATTTGCATCAAAAATATTATTTACAATTTTATTTCTCTTTTTTTGAAAAAAAGATGTATGATAACATTTGTATATGATTTCAGGATATAATAATAAAACAACATCATCATAACCAGTATCAATCATAAATTGCCTCTTTATTATGTCACTCACTTCTTTCATATGATCAGTCTCCGGTCTTACAGTCCTCTGCTGCCACGTATCGTTTGTAAATTGACTGATTACCAATTTTTCAGGAATATTCTGTACATCATAATTTTCCACTACATAATTCCAAAATACATAGCTATCATATTTCATTTTTAATGTCAATAATTGTTCTAACACTTCCTTTTTGAACATCGCTGTCTGTGCAAAAATAGGTTTCTCCAACAGAGAAAAACTCTTTATTTTATCCGATTCTACAGGTTTATCCTTGAGCTCTCCATTTTCTCCTAAGAAACCTCCTACAATATCTACCTTTTTATTATGTTCAAAATATTCTATTTGCTTTTGAAACCTCTTAGGCATGGAATATGTCTCGCTATCGATTATTATTGCATATTTTGCTTGTGACTCCCTCAAAATATTAACTAATGTTTTCTGAAGCTCACATTTTTCTATGTTCTTATGAACAAAAGTCTCCTCATCTAACGCAATTCCCCTTGCTACTTGTTCCTGTATTTCCTCTCTCTCAACAACAATGTGTAACTCAAAATTAACCGTCTGGAATCTCAAACTTTTTAATACTGACAATTGCTTCTTTATATCTATACCATCCAAATACAAAATAACGCATACTTTTGCGGTTAGCCTTTTTTCTTCTACCACCTCATTACAATACTTTTTTTCCCATATACGGTTGTTCTCTTGCCACTCTGGAAACTGTATCATTCTTTCATCGGAATTCCAAAATTTATCGCTTCCATAAGCATGAATTATTTTCGCATTCTGATATTCTTTTCTAGATGGATGGCAACAATATTCTTCAAGTGAAATATATCCTACTTCAAAATCATAGTCTTGAATCATCATATTAAGAATTGCCTGATCCAAGTATCTGAGTTTTTCTCCATATTTATTATATTGTTCATAACAGTAATTCGTTAGTTGATTATAGTGTTTCAGTGTATCCCTTAACACCATAATCCCAGAATTGTAAAGAGGTTTTAGCAAATCATAACCAACCTCATCTATTTGCCAAAAATTTTGTTCCACGCAAAAGTTTTCGTCATATGTCAAAGCCAAACCTGTTTTATCCACCGAATGCAATAATTCATTAAAATCTTTTTGAATTAAAATATCAACATCATGCCAAATTACATACTCGTAATCTTCCAGCATTGAAAAGCATTCAAATCTTGCCATTGCTAAATAGCTATATGCCTTAATACTTTCTAAATTTGCCTTACTTCGAAATTTTGTCAAATCTATTTTTCTAAATGCACATGGCAATATTTTATTAAGGCGTTCCTGCGTTTCTGTCGGTATATTATCATGAAATACTATAATGTCATCCCAGAAAATCTTACAATGTTTTTTCATACCAATAAGTACATTTGCAAGTGCAAAATCATAATTCGCCGTTATTCCAAAAACTATTGCCACTTTCTTTTTCATTTTAAATCCTCTTTGTCCTTTTCATGTAAGTTTTCTCTATATTTTTGTTCTATTCTTATCACTTCAGAGTGCAAATCAAACCCACAATTTTCTATCATTTCCACTGCAATCATACGATTCTCGTTTGGCATTAGCCTCTGCTTTTTTAAAGTACTTTTCCACTCTTCCTTTTCTAATGGCAACCGTATAATTCCTTGGATAACTTCTACTTCTTCTGTAATTGTATCACTACATATACATTTTAGTCCTGTTGCCGCGGCTTCTACAACAACCTTTGGAAATCCTTCATATAGTGACGGCAAAACAAATAAATCCATTACATAGTAATATGGTATTATATTTTCAACATCATTTAACATAACCAATTGTTTTTCTATATCTAGTTTTTTTGAAAGTTTCCTTAGTTCTTTCTCCTGCTCTCCTCTTCCTATTATAAGAAGTTTTACTTCTTCGTCCCCCTTAAATTCTTCACTAAATGCTTCCAATATAAAAGAATAGTTTTTTTGATATACCAGTCTTCCCACAGAGCCTACAATATACTCTGCGTTAATTCCCATTCTTTCTCTGTATTGCCGTCTTATTTCTTCGGAATACAAAAACTCTTTGGCATCAATTGTTGGGTATGTTATAAATAATTTTTCCTTTGGGATTCGCTCGCCAAAAAGCCAACTTGCCGCGGCTTTAGAACAAGCCCAACACTCCGTAATTTTATTAAAATCTAAGTTTTTTCTCAATTCATAATGCTTTTGCAAAATAATTTCTCTTTTATCATCTTGGACATTCTTTCCAATCCCTGTATTATGTGCATGTACAATTATTTTGGAAGTTCTTCCTTCAGCATACTCCTCTAACCAAAATCCATCCCAGAAACTAGTATTCAAATGAATAATATCATAATTTTCATCAAGAATTCTCTTCCATGTATTAATAAATAGCTTTAAATTTTCTTTGGGATAACATGGAAAATGGAATACCTTGCATCCTTGTTTTTTCAATTCTTCCTCTATAGGTAATTGATTTGCAAATGTAACAAAATCAAATTGGAATTCCTCATGATTAATATATTTCCATATATCCAAAATATATCGTGATCTCCCGCCCATGGATGCAGCAAGCGAAAACTGAAGTACTTTAATTTTCATTTTATTCTTCCTCAACCGTTCTCTTATATTCTAACGGTCTTGCTATTTGAATTGCTGGTGTTACTCCCGCTACATGATTATCTAATCCATCACAGTATGCACATGCTGCAATATATTTTCTATTATGCATTAAATCCCTTAATTGCTGTTGTAATTCAGCAATGCTTAATCTTTCATCCGTAAAGTCAACTCTGTCTTTAACAATATCCGGCATTGCTTGCAAATTGACTATATGTGCCGCTCTTGGACATGCATAAAACTTTCCTTTTAAAAACGAATAGCAATTGGTTGCAAAGCAATTTTCAAATATCTCTTCTAAGTGTTCTCTAGAATGATTTCTAAAAGATAAATCACCCGCTTCACACCACATATCATACTTACGAACAAAATAAACAATTCCTTCTCTTTCCAAAACTTCAACTAATTTTTGTACTTTTTCCATGTTATGTTTATAATCAGATATATGAACTTTCACTTTTGGATTTTTCATGCATTCAATCGTATGCTGTTGGGGAATAATTGTCCCATTCGTATATATAGATAATGTATTTATTTTCTCACAATCCTTATACCATTCTAAAAGTTTATACATTTCTGGATTCATAAATGGTTCTCCACCGTATATTCTGAATTCTGAAATATAGTCTACCGTATCTATGAATTTATCCAAAGCTGGTTTATATAATTCTAAATCAATATTCTGAGGATGTTGATAATACTGCATCAAAAAAGAACAGTCCTTGCACTTTAAAGAACATCGTTCCGATACACAAAATCCCAAATGAACGATTGTAAGGTCAGTTCCTTCAACAGCCTTAAAATAATTATCTCTTGCATCGTACATTTCTTTTGCCCGATGAGACAGCTTGCTTAAATCTATATTTTGACGTAGCAAGAATGAAATATCATATATACCCGTACAATCAAGTCCTTCCAAATAATTAAATATTTCATAGTAAAAATCAGCGCTAGCAATCAAAATCAAATCGTTTCTATATTCAACCAGTCCTTCCGGTTTAATAACTTTATGGTCTAAGTATTCTTTTCCAGCCCTCGCTCTATCTGCAAAACAAAATGGTGTTTTTCCAAGCGATTCCAATCCACGTAATGCTAATTCTCCATATACACTTGCACCATATATGATAATTTTCTTACCAGATTCCAATATTTCCTTCGTCAGTTCCATTACAATATACTCCTTTATTAAAAAATTACTGTATATAACTTCTTATTACGTCTGCTACTCGTTTACTAGCTTTTCCATCTTCTACAACACCATTACTATCCATAAAAACATTCATCTTCTGAAGATACCTTTGTTGGTTGAAATTAATGATATTATCTTCTAATTCATCGTTGTTCTCAGCAATCATAAACGGTAATTCTTCCCTTTTCCACATAAATTGCCCTCGGTCCAAAATGTACTTTCTAACATCATCAGCATATAAAAGAACCGGAATTCCCGCGAAGCCTGCATCAAACGCACAACTTGAATAATCAGTAATCAGCATATCACATGCTGCCATAATCTCACTTATATCATCTGCCTGACTGACATCAAGTAAATTCTCATTTTCTTCGATAAGAGGCATTCCCATATATTGTGCTGACAGTTGCGGGTGCAGTTTCAGTAGCACCTTCCATTCTCCATTAAACTTAGTTTCCAAGTTAGTAATCAACCTTTTAAACTCAATACTAGGTATTTCTGCAATTGTTTGTTTCTTATTCTTTTGATTTCCGCCTCTAAATGTAGGAGCATACAACACCAGTTTAGTTTCAGGTAAAATATTATACCTTCTTCTAATTATATTTCGTAATTCCTCTTTGCAATTTATTAAACAGTCCACACGTGGAGAACCTGTTCTAAGGGTTGGTCCATGATACAAAAGTTTTTTAGGGTATACCTTATCACAGTATTCAGAATTAGAAATAAAGTAATCTGCCAAATTAGAATCCCATTCACTAACTAATCTAGCTATTTCCGGAAACGCTTTTCCTCGATATAGTCCTACTGCTTTAAATCCTATACTAGCATGCCAGGTTTGAATATACATTTGTCCTTCTCTTTTTAATGTCCCCATTGGCTTCCTATAATTATCTATCCACACCTTTGCAGTCGACAGTTCGTATGCTATATTTTCTGGAGTATTTTCTACCGTTCTAATATAACTAGGAAATTTCGAATTTTTGTTTCTAGTAAGCCATACCATTTCATATTTATTTTCATCAGCATTCAATTCTTCCGCTATATATCTAGGATTGCAACAAAATCCACCATCACCTTCAAATGTTGAAAATACAATTTTATTTCTTTGTATTGAATATAATTTTTGATTTTTATAAAATTCATTGCTCAAATCTTTTGCTATTTTTTTTCGATATTGTATATACTCATTCTCAGTTGACACGATTATCCACTTCTCCTCTAAGTTCTGTTGATGAAACCGTTTTTGTATATGGTAAATAAATAACCTTTACTCCGTGCCTTTCCATTTTATTTTCCGTATCCAGCCACCTAGGATCTCCTTTCCAGTCATCTCCTATAAAGATCACATCGAAATGATATTTCTTATATATTTCTTCTTTATCTAATGTTTCAACTATAATGCACTTATCCACTGCCTTTAAGTTTTGTACTATTATTGCCCTATCCCTTTCCCCTATAACAGGTACTTTATTCTTATAACGTTGAACCAATTTATCAGAATTAACTCCAACAATTAAATACTCGCATTCCATTTTTGCACTATTGATTAAATTCAAATGTCCTATATGAAACATGTCAAATACGCCTTGTGTATATCCAATTTTATACATATATCATCCTCTTTGTTTTAAAAATACTTCCATGATTTCTGCCATAACGATAGATTCGCCTCTGGTCAATTTATAGGATGTATTCCCATTCCCCAGAATAGCCCTGGCAAAATCGCTGATTTCATAACGCAGTCCTCTTCCTAAGAATCTGGAAGAGTACACATCCTTTTTATTGGCATCCTCATATCGCACTTCGAATCCCTGTGTCAGCCACCAGGGTGACTTCACGAGGATATAGCCGGCCGTTCCTGCGATCAGGAGCTGTCCTTCTGTCTTCACTCCTACCCCTGTCTTGGATAATGCCAGTCCATTATCGAAGGAAAACGCTGCCTTCGTATACAGGTCAACTCCGTTTTCATCCTTGATGCTGTCAAATCTGACATCGCGGACTTCTTTTCCCATTAGTTTCACGACAGGAAGCAAGGTATAGCTTCCGAATTCTGTAAAGGATCCGCCGTATCTTACATCACTGCGTTCCCTCATCTCAGGTGGTGTCAGTCGGGAAAAGCTGGCTTCCACATCTCTGATCTGACCGATGACACCGCTTTTTGCCACCGTGATGACCTGATTGAATCCGGGGCAATAAGCGGTCTTGATCGCTTCCATCAATACGCAGTGATTCTCTTCTGCGATTTCGAACAGTTCCTCTGCCTGGGATTTCTGTAGTACGAAGGGTTTCTCGCAGAGTACATGCTTTCCTTTTTCCAATGCAGCCTTTGTGTAGGCATAGTGTGTATCATGTGGAGAAGCAATATAGACAGCATCCACCTTCTCCAGGAATCTGTCGTAATCATCCTCCCAGAAGGATAGTTCATGTGCATTGGCATATTCCTTCGCATGTTCTCCATGGGGATTGTATGCTCCGGCTACGGTGACGCCACTGACATACTTTGCCTCTTCCGGGAACCGCCCTGCTACACGACCGGTTCCGACCACACCGATATGAATGATCGGGTGACCTTCTATTCTCTTCATGGTAGACGATACATTCCGTGTTCTCTCGAGGTAGACGACTTCGCAATATTCCTTCAGATAGTCGAACTTTCCCAGCCAATCGGATCCTACCGTGAAGATATCCACACCGAACTTCTGGATGTCCTCTACCTTCTGACCGACGTGATCTTCCACGACCACTTCGTCCACGAATCCGGTAGCACGTACATTGTCAATCCTGGTGATCAGGGAATCTACGACATTTAGCTTTCCCCGGGTCTCATCGTACTGCTCAGTGGTAATCCCCACGATCAGATAATCTCCCAGCTCCTTGGCTCGTTTTAACAGATTGTAATGTCCCTCATGGAACATATCGAAAGTACCGTAAGTAATAACCTTTTTCATCGATTGTTCTGCTTTCATTTTGCATTATAAGTCAATCTATATTTTACTCTATATAGTGCAAAAAGTCCACCCTTTATAAAAGGGTGGACTCAGACTGTAGACAAAACGCTTTTGGTCAGCACTCCAGAAGCGTTTTTCTTGTTTTGGGTTCAAAAAGTGTGTACTTGATCAATAATAAACACTTTTGGGTTCCCCTTTTTCCCTTCCTGGCTATCATCTTTGCCAGTTTTTTCAGATTCATGCAG
>ENA-ORSK01000479-ORSK01000479.1-human-gut-metagenome-genome-assembly--contig:-NODE-479-length-41004-cov-14.853159_pt1 | contig 41004 bp, 39 predicted proteins | sample MGYA00242192_ERZ509159 | MGnify/ENA primary metagenome ERZ509159 (study PRJEB26280, sample SAMEA2338663) | human gut metagenome | biome: human gut; feature: human-associated habitat; material: faeces...
GTGGCGGCGGTATTAATACCGCCGCCTCCGCATTTTAGGCGAAATACAATTATTATATAAATCATGAAAAGAGTGAGATCCTAATTATGTGAACAGCACCCCATTTGCTAGATAGTATATCATACTGTCTAGCAAATGGGGTGCTGTTCAGAGCTGTCCTTTGAATGCTATTCTGATGTAGAGCGATGCAGTCCGGCAGGTACGATATCACCGGTCGGGCCACCGCAAAAGCGATTATTTAAAGCCTCAATGCGCCTCTGAAATCACTTCTTTGCGAGAGCCTTCTGACGGGAGTATTCTGCTGCGCCGAGTGCACCCATGAGCTAGGGGTCGGTCTTCAGGTTTACGACCTTGAGCTTCAGGCCGCCGTTCTCTGCCGTCAACACTTCCTGACGTGCCGTGTTAAGCTTTTCGGCAATGCCGCTGACCTTGTCATACTGGCGCTTATAGTCCTTTATAAGGCCGCGCTCGTTCTCGTTTGCCGCATCCTCGTTCGTTGCCTGAGCGAGCAGCCGTTCATTCTGCCGCCGCAGCTCGGTAATGCTCTCCGGCTCTCAGGAGTAGCTATTGACATTGGTTTTCGCTTCTTCCGTAGGCTCAAGAGAATATTTCTTGACATTTTCGCTCGTGTTGGGTATACTGCCTTCAGAGGCATTTGCCGCCTTATTAACGCCGACCTTTTGGTTAGGCTGCTGCGCGGCGGATGCCTCTATAGTATTATTTCCGCGTAGCTGTATTGAATAAACAAAGTCACCTGTAGATTTGCGCCGGACATTCGCGACTAAATCATATACCTGATCATCAATCTGAACAGTTTTGACGTAGTAATCCCAATACTGAATTTCTTTATGGGCTTTCGCGTTTTTTCCAGTTTTCTTTTTGCTCCCGTTATATTTAGCATTTTCTACGAGTTCAAATACGTTTCCGTCAGCGCCGACTTTTATTTTGGCATTGTAACCACCGCTTGACGAACGCTTGTCACCATAGATGTTTTTGCTTATATCCTTGTTGTCAAAGGTCGCATAATACGTATGGCCATTACGGACAAATTTAGCCGTTCTTCCTCTGTATTCATTTCGCATGATTTCAAGGAATTTTTTCTGCCGTTCCTTGCGAGTAAGCGCCTTGACCTCGCTGCTTGTCTCGTAAACCTCAATGCCATCTTTGTTTTGCCCTCGTAAGAATACTTCACTCCACCTTTCGGCGGCGCTCTGCCTTTGTTCGCGGTCTCGGCGGTGTGCCTGCGGAAGCTCTCCTGTACCTTGCCGTAGTTTGCGCTGTCGTGCTCCGTTCCGGCAAAAATGTTTAAGCTGACGAGAGTCGAACACGCATCGGTTTTGACGGCAGCTTTTAGCCCATGCTGCGTTAAAGCTCTTGACAATACGGCAGTATTCTCAGCGAGCTTTGCCTTGCCTGAGCAAAAATCTGTCCGACAAAACTGCAAGGCAAAAGTAGCTGGAAGAGCGCGCTGACAGGCGATACGTGTTCGACTCTTGTCAGCTTATCTTGCCCAGCGCGTCGCAGCACATTTCCTCGAATGCCTCGGCGGAAATACACTCTGACGAAACCGCCAAAGTCATGGAGGCGGATACGTCCCCTGAGGAATATAACGTAAAAGATCTAGTAACGGTATTTATTTTTCTGACGCTGTTTTAGGCATCTGCAACTGCTGCGCTTTGGATGCTGAGAAGGCTGTTCGCGGTGCTGACGAAGTGTGAATCGCCCTTTTACTGTGAAGTTGTAAATAGAATGAGAAGCTTCGGTGAAACGATGCTGGAAAGCTTCTTGACCGCCGGAAAAAGCACAAATGTCAGTATTCAATGGGGCATTTTGATTGCTTTTGTTGTAACTATGGCCTTGGTGGCTGTTTTCAAGTATGGTGTTCAGTTGCAGAAAGAATCGGATGAGACCCTGTAAGGAGGCGGAGAGATGGGACACATCATTTTGCGGTTAGACCGTGTCATGGCTGACAGGAAAATGAGCCTGAATGAATTATCGGCAAGAGTTGGCGTTGCCAGTGTGAATTTATCCAAGATGAAGAACGGCCATATCAGCGCTATCCGTTTCTCAACACTGGCAGCTATCTGTGATGTGCTCAATTGCCAGCCGGGAGATATTTTGGAATACAGTCCGGACGAAAAGTAGATTGTTCTGCGAAAAAAACATCAAGGGGTGCTTCTGCGTATTATTTAGCAGAAACACCCCTTGACAAATCTCGTCTCAAGAGCAAACACGCCTGACAGCGAGCAGATGGTACTCTTATTTATATCATTTTGCCGGCGACAGGTATTCGTCAAGAAGCGCTTTTACATCGGCGCTGTCCGATGCTTTTTCAATCGCCGCGCGGAACTCGGCCGTGGTGACCTCCTTGAACATATGCTCTTCATACCATGCGCGCATGAAAGCATCAAAGCTCTCCTGCCCCATTGTCTGCCGCAGCTTCCATAGGAAAACGGGGCCGACCTTATAAACTGCGTTTATATAGCTGTTGCCGGTATATTCGTCAAAATACTGATCGTAGCTGAGATCAATATATTTTTGCTTTATGCTGCAGTCAAGCGAATCAACGCGTGCCTGAACATCTGTCTCGCTTTCGCCGGTGTACAGCTGATACACAAACTCTCCGTACACGGCAAAGCTCTCGTCAAGCCATGCCTCACGGTACTGATCGTTGCCGACGACGGCATAAAACCATTCATGTGCTACCTCATGCGCGACGTCAAGGCGCAGGCTTTCATCTCCCTCGGCGCCGATAAGATCGGCATACATTTCGGCAATGCGCACAAGTCCGGGATACTCCATGCCGCCGGCATTGTACGGCGTCTGGACCACATCGAGCGTATCATAAGGATATTCGCCCCACGCATCGCAAAATGCATTCACAGCGTCTATGGCAGCCTTGAGCGACACCTCGCCCTGCTTTTTATTGCTCTCGCTGCCGGAATAATACCAGCTGTTGACGGTTATGTTTCCGGCGATTACGGCAAAATCGCGGACATTGTCGGCTTTGAGTGTCCATGTTCCGTCGGCGCTCTGCGCTTCGCTGCCGGTGGATATTACCATATAGTCCTCGGGTGCGCTGAGGGTCATCTCATAGCTTCCGCTGGGCGAAAAGAAGCACTCCCCATCAGTAAAATACGGTGCCTCATTCCACTTGCCGTCAATATACTCGGCAAGGACAGGATACGCCTGCGACAGGCAGACAGTGTTTTCGCCGGCGAAATCATCGCCATTCGGAGACCAGCACAGCCGCTCAAAGCAGCAGGGTATCTCCGTGCTGTAATCAATGCTTACGCTCGTTCGCTCGCCGGGCTTGAGCGGCGACGGCAGCTGAACATACACGACGGATTTATCCTCCTGAACCGAAAAGCTCAGAGCATTTCCGCGCGAGTCCTTGACCTCGCGTATGCTGCCCGGAGTGTAAGGCTTATCGTCGCTTATACTGTTTTCAAGCTCAAGATTTGCGGCGGCATAGTCGCGCAGGCAAATTTTGTCCCATGTATCGCTGCTCGTGTTTGTAAAACTGATAACACAGTTTTCCGTCAGATGTGCGGCAAGCTCCTTATTTTCGGCATCGGCGGCTGTCAGCTTTGCCGTGATGCGGTACTCGGGCTTGGTTTCGGCAGAACCGTTCGGTGCTGCCGGAGTCGTATCGCTGCCGCATGCGCAGACGCTCATGAGCATCGCAAGAACTAAAAGCAGCGAAATAATATTTTTGGTTTTCATGATTCATGCTCCTTTCAACACGGGCACATGTTACCACCGGAATGCAACAAATCGGCATCAAAAGCGCCTGATAAATCAGGCGTTTTTGATGGCTATTGATTTAATCACGAGTGAGGCCTTTTTCTCGCTGCGGCTCGGTCACGCCGCGGCTCTGACATGCCCCCGGCATGTCATTCACTACCGCGCCGCCGCTTCGCTACCCCTCGTGCTCCCCTGTTACTCTATTTTCTTTCATTGCAGCATAGTTTTTATCAATCTAATGCATTAAAAAATGCACCCTCGGGGTGCATTTTTTGATATTAGATATTATTCACGACGTTTATCGGCGCGCCTTCAATAAAGGCCTTGATATTTTCTTCGGTCATATCCATTATCCTCTGCCTTGCCTCTTTGGGCGCCCAACTGATATGCGGCGTTATAAGGCAGTTTTTCGCCTTCAGCAGCGGATTATCGCCTTTAATAGGCTCTGCGGACACGACATCGACCGCTGCGGCATAGACCTTTCCGGAGTTGAGTGCGTCAGCGAGGTCTTCCTCGACGACAAGGCCGCCGCGGCTGTTATTGATGATAATAACGCCGTCCTTCATCTTGGCTATATTATCCTTATTGATAATTCCCTGAGTGTTCGGGAACAGAGGGCAGTGCAGCGCGATAACGTCGGACTTTGCAAAAAGCGTGTCCGTGTCCACATATTCGGCGATCTCCTCGCCCTGTGGTGTCGGGCGGCTGCCGGATGCAAGGATATTCATTCCGAGGGCTTTTGCAATGCGGCCCGTTGTCTGTCCGATCTTTCCGAAGCCGATTATGCCCATCGTCTTCCCTGCAAGCTCAATAAGCGGATGCTTCCAGTAGCACCAGTCGGAGCTGTTCTCCCATTCCCCGGCGTGTACGCTGTCGGAATGCACCTGAACATGGCTGCATATCTCAAGCAGCATTGCAATGGCAAACTGCCCGACCGAGGCCGTTCCGTATGTGGGAATGTTGCAGACGGGGATGTTTTTCTTTTCGGCTGCTGCGCAGTCAACTATATTGTACCCGGTCGCGAGCACACAGATGCATTTGATATTAGGGCAGGCATCCAATGTTGCGCTGCTGATCGGAGCTTTGTTCGTAAGCACGATCTCGGCATCTCCGATGCGCTTTATTATCTCGGCATCTTCATACGGCGTTCTGTCATACACGGTAAGCTCCCCGTACTTTTTAAGTCCGTTCCAGCTGAGGTCGCCGGGATTTTCCGTGTAGCCGTCCAAAACAACAATTTTCATTTGTTTCTCCTTATAAATTTGATATTATGCATTCTGTTTGAACAGCAGCTGCATTTATGGTATAGTGTAGGCATAAAATACGCAGGCAAAGGTGATATCGCTATGGATATGCGCGCAGACGCGAAACTTATCTACACACGGGCAATAGACGCCGCGCTGCCCGACAACGCAGTGAGAGTTGCTCTGAAGGATATTGAGCTTCAGGGAAATATCTACGTTGCCGCAGTCGGAAAGGCGGCATGGCAAATGGGAAAGACGGTATCCGAGGTCTTGGGATCAAGGATAAAAGCCGGCATAGTCGTAACCAAACACGGCTACGGCAAGGGCGCTATCGAGCGCCTTGAGGTCTATGAGGCAGGGCACCCTGTGCCGGATGACGACAGCTATGCCGCAACTGAGAAGGTGCTGGAGCTGGTAAAACCCCTCGGAGAGGGCGATACCGTGCTGTTTCTTCTCTCCGGCGGAGGCTCGGCGCTTTTTGAAAAGCCGCTTATCCCGGCCGAGGATATGAGCAGGCTCACCCAGGAGCTTCTTGCCTCCGGCGCCGACATAAACGAGATAAACACGCTAAGAAAACGCTTTTCCGCCGTTAAAGGCGGCAAGTTTGCGCTCGCCTGCATGCCGGCAAAGGTATACAACATCGTTTTGTCCGACGTCATCGGCGACAGGATCGACAGTATAGCCTCCGGCCCGGCAGCACCTGACGGCACAACGGCCGAGCAGGCAAAATACATAGTCGAAAAATACGGGATCACAATGACCGAGCAGATGAGCAGTCTCATTGAAAATGAAACTCCGAAGTCCATAAGCAACGTTGAAACCAAAGTGATAGGCAGCGTAAACCAGCTTTGCCGCTCGGCCGCAAAAACCTGCGCGGAGCTTGGCTATGAGCCTGTTATCCTAACCTCATCGCTCAGCTGCACAGCAAAGGACGCCGGTGTGTTTCTCTCGAACATTGCTCAGCAATACACCGAAGACGCGAAAAAGCGCGCATTCATTGCCGGCGGCGAGACCGTTGTTCATATAACCGGCAGCGGACTTGGCGGCAGAAATCAGGAGCTTGCTCTTGCAGCCGCCGAAAACATCGCAGGCATGCCGAATGTGTGCGTTTTTTCCGTAGGCTCGGACGGGACCGACGGTCCGACCGATGCAGCCGGCGGATATGTTGACGGCAGCACAAAGCAGCTGCTTGAGGAAAAAGGCATCAGCATCTTCCGCACGCTGCAAAGCAACGACTCGTACCATGCGCTCGACGCCTGCGGCGGCCTTATCCGCACAGGTGCAACGGGAACGAACGTAAACGATCTTTCCGTGCTTTTGATTGGATAATTTTGATATACCCTCCTTCTGTTCCGCATCGGGACAAGAGGAGGGTATTTTTGCGCGCTTATTTCAGCAGAAAGTACGCTATTACGACCACGCCGAGAACGATACGATACCAGCCGAAGACCTTGAAGTCCTTGCGCTTAATATAGCTCATGAGGAATTTTATAACGACAACGGATACAAGGAAGGCCACGACGCAGCCGACGATGAGCGTTATAAGCTCGGCACTTGTAAACGAAAAGCCGAACGCAATTATCTTCAAGAGCGACACGCCGACCATGACCGGCACGGCAAGGAAGAACGTAAACTCCGCCGCCGTAACACGCGACACACCGATCACAAGGCCGCCTATGATTGTAGAACCGCTGCGCGAGGTGCCCGGAATGATCGACAGAGCCTGAAACAGGCCGATGATGAACGCATCCTTATACGATATCTCCTCGAGCGTTTTGACTCTCGGCTCGCGGCCGCGGTTCCAGTTTTCAATGACGATAAACAGAACACCGTAGACGATAAGCGCTGCGGCAACGACATAGCAGTTATCGACAAAGTCAAGCAGCAGATACGCGACAAAGCCCGGAATGCAGGCAATGACGACCTTGAACCAGAGAACAAACGTCTCTTTTTTTATAACGCTGCCGTTTTTCTTTTTGCTCTGAAACGGCCACATTTTGTTCCAGAACAGGATTATGACCGCCAGTATCGCGCCGAGCTGGATGACATACAGGAACATCTCGCGAAATTCCGGCGTGACGTTCATGTGGATAAATTCGTCCACGAGCAGCATGTGTCCGGTGCTTGAAATGGGCAGCCATTCGGTTATGCCCTCGACTATGCCGATGATTATTACTTTGATAAGTTCTATAATGTCCATGCTAACACCATATGCTCTTTTTTACAGCAGCATGACTCCCTTTTCGGCGCAAACCTCTTCGGTGTGCTTATCCCAGATGGATACCTGCACCTCGCCGATATGCGCCTTGCCGAGAAGGAGCATGGAAACGCGCGACTGGCCGATACCGCCGCCGATGGTCAGGGGCAGCTCGCCGTTTAAAAGCATCTTGTGATACGGAAGCTCGCGTCGGTCATCACAGCCGGCAAGGCGAAGCTGTCTGTCCAGCGATTCGGGATCGACGCGGATGCCCATCGAGGATATCTCGATCGCGCAGTCGAGCCAATCGCACCAGAACAGAATATCGCCGTTGAGCGTCCAGTCGTCATAGTCGGGCGCGCGGCCGTCATGCGGCTTGCCGGAGCGCAGAGCGCCGCCGATACCGATGATGAAAATAGTCTTATGCTCTCGTGTAAATGCGTTTTCGCGCTGCTTTGAGGTCATGTCGGGATACATATCCTCAAGCTCCTGCGAGGTGACGAATGTGACATTACGCTCAAGCTTCGGCAGGCACTGAAGCTGGGGATAGATCGCCTGCATCGTATCCTGCGTATCGCACAGGGCCTTGACTATGTCCATAACGGTTAGCTTGAGATAGTCGAGGTTACGATTTTCCGAAAGGATGACCTTTTCCCAGTCCCACTGGTCAACATACACTGAGTGCAGGTTATCCAGCTCGTCCTCGTCGCGGCGGATGGCGTCCATATCGGTGTAAAGTCCCTTGCCGGGGAAGAAGTTATAGCGCTTGAGCGCAAGACGCTTCCACTTTGCAAGCGACTGAACGACCTGAGCGGTCGTATCCGAGCGGAGAATATCAAACGATACGGGGCGCTCGTAGCCGTTGAGGTTATCGTTAAGTCCGGAATTAGAATCGACAAACAGCGGTGCGGATACCCGGTAAAGATTTAAAAGTGCCGCGAGCCTGTCCTCAAACAGGCGCTTTAAGAGGCTTATAGCCTTCTGTGTGTCGTAAACACTGAGGATACTTTTGTATCCGTCCGGAATTTTGATCTCCATGGTTTTCCTCCTGGTGTACAATAAAAATATATAAACGCCCATCTGTGATGGGCGTTATATTACCCTTTTTTATTTTCGGGCTTCTTATCAAGAAGCTCGATTATTCTGCAATATATCTCTTCTGCCCTGTCGCGGAAGTTTTCTTCGATCCGCTCTGCCTGCTGCTCGCCTGACGAGAGGATATTGAGCCTTATTATCTCGCCCTTACCGTCGCTCATGGCAAGCGTCACAAAGCAGCCGCCCTCACGGTTGCGGTGCTGCGCGGTTATCATGGAAAGGCGACGCAGACGCTCGGCCTCGGGTGCAATTATCTTCTCTGCCCTCTTGCGAACGGAAAAAGGCAGGCTGCTCTCCACCGTTTCGGCGGCATCGGCGCCGCGCTTGCTGACACGCAGGCCGGTCTCCTCCTCGATAACAAGCCCGCTCTCTATCAGCTCGGCAAGGCAGTCGGAATATTCAAAATACCCGAAGCCCTCGTCGCACTGCTGCGTAAAGTCCTGAAGGTCAATGGGCGCGACTATGCCCGGCAGCCGGCGAAGAATAAACAGTATCAAAATTTTTATATCAAGCTTTTCATGAATAAAGCCCAGTCGTTCCATAACTTGCTCCTAAAAATCATATAGCCGATCGGCAAATTTCCGGCATCAGTCGCTTTTCTTATATGCTTCGATACAAGCAAAAATTATAACAACAGTCGTTATATGCAATATAACGCTCTTCGGTGAAAGCGGCGCAACAGAAGCGTGTATAACGCCGAAATCAGCCAGAAGCATTGCAAACAGTATCAAAACCTCAACGGCTATGAGTATGAGCCAAAGCTGCTTTTTCATTCTTTCGCCTCCTCTGCATTATATATAATAATACATACTTTTCTTTTTGTAAATCCAATATTCTTCACATTTTGGAACAATACGCATAGACTGTATTGAAGTTTTTCTTCAATTCCATTCTGGGAGGTATTTTTATGGCAGACAGGGTCGTACCCGGTCCGGTCAATGATAATGACTGCATAAAACAGGCCGTTTGCGTAAGCACAAGAAAGATAATGGACGCCTGCCGCGACAAGGACTGCATCGAGGATCTGCGCGTTTACCCCACGGTCAGCTCTCTTCCCTACATAGAGAGCGCATTCAGCGTGCGTCCGAAGTGCGCGCAGCTTCTGCACTGTGAGGTAAAGGTCAATGAGATCTGCCTTAACCGCGGCTACTACACGGTCGATGTGACCTACTTCTATAAGATAAGCGGCGAAACATTTCCTGCTAACCAATGCTTCACGGGGCTTGCCGTGTTCGATAAGCGCGTAATGCTATTTGGCTCCGAGGGCAGAGTCAGGAGCTTTTCTTCGGATGACTGCTGCATCCTCGACGGAGCAAACAGCATGCCATTTGCCGAGGTCGATGCCGTTGACCCGATCGCTCTGCACATGACCCTTGCGGAAACGGCGCTGCCCGACCCCGGCATAGATCAGCGAGATATTCCGCAGCAGATACTCGACTCCTTCGGCGAGGAGATATCAGTTACCGGCGGCACGCGCCATGTCTATGTTACGCTCGGCCAGTTTTCTATCATCCGGCTTGAGCGCAGCACGCAGCTGCTCATCCCGGCATACGACTACTGCCTGCCCGAGAAGGAGTGCGTAGGCTCGTCCGAGGATGATCCGTGCACGATGTTCGGCCGCATATCCTTCCCCGTTGACGAGTTTTTCCCTCCCGATAATCTCGATCCCTGCGAGGAGTACAAGAGCATGGTATAGCCGGTCGGAAGCGCAAAATTTGTTCATTCCTGCAAAATTTTGAAGCATTGCTCGTGAATTTTTTATTTAGTCCGCAATCTTGACGGATCTGCGTCTGCGGTGCTACAATTTGCCCATAAACGCAAGGACACGGAACAGTAAGCGAAAATGCCCTTTCAGAGAAGTGCCGGTTGGTGCAAGGCACAAAGGTCGTTTTTTCGCCGAACTCACCGGATAGCGGCTGTGCTGAACTTCAGTAGGCGCAGACGGGTGCGCCCGTTACAGTGCAGGGATATGACTGTATCCTGACTGAGTGCGTCCCACAGCATGTGGAACGAAGAAGAGTGGTACCGCGGACGGTTTTTCAGCCTTTCGTCTCTTCTGCAAATCGGCAGAAGGACGAGGGGTTTTTTGTTTTTCTGCCGGAATTTAAGGAGGAAAACCAAAATGAACAACAAGCCCCAAACCCGCAAGACATCCAAGACCCCGTTTTTTGCCGCATTTTCCGTCGGTGCAGTGCTCTTCTCGGCGCATGCCGGCGGCGGATTTGCAACCGGCAATCAGGCAAACACCTATTACGTCGGCCTCGGCTGGTCAGGCATTGTCGCCGCAGTCATCGCAATGCTCCTGCTCACGCTCACCATGCGTCAGGCGATGGTAATGTACAACTCACGCGGCCTTTCAAGCTATAAGGAGCTTTTCCAGACGCTCTATCACCCGTTTGACAAGCTCGAATGGGTATTTGAAATTTTCTTCTACATAATGGTGCTCATGGCCGTTGCTGCCACGATATCGGGCGCTGCAAGCGCTCTGCAAAGCTACTTCGTCTTAAACTATTACATCGGCGTGGGAATAGTCGGCGTTATTGTGCTCATGCTCACGATTTTCGGCGCCGGCATCGTGCGCGCCGCATCCACCTGGATGGGCATAGCGATCCTCGTAACGGCTATCAGCATATACGCGATAGGCATTTTCAAAAGCGACAGCAGCCTGTTTACCGTCCTCGCTTCCGACTTCACCAAGACTGGCTTTGGGAACATGCCCAAGGCAATATTCAACTCCTTTGTGTACGCAGGCTTCCAGTGCGTCACACTGCCCACAATGATCGCCTGCGGCACAACGATGCGCTCCGAGCGCGGCTGCTCAAAGGCAATGTGGATATCCTTTGTCATGAACGCCGTCGCGCTGACCCTGTCGATATTCATGCTCATGTGCTGGCATGGCGTTTACAACTCAGTTGACGGCGGCGCGACCATTCCAACGCTCACAGCCTGCAACGCAATGGGCATCCGCGCGCTGACCGTTATCTACGGCGTATGCCTGCTCCTGTGCCTGATCTCGACCGGCGTCACGACCATCTTCGGCTTTGTTGCGCGCTTTGAAAAGCTGCCGATATTCAGCGGCATAAAGTCCGCCACCACGCGCAGCGCGATCGTGTCCGCGTTTATCATCGTTCTGTCTATGACCATCTCCATGGCCGGACTGACGAACATCATAAAGTACGGCTACGGTTACTGCGGATATCTCGGCGCAGCGGCAGTCGTTATCCCCTTCCTCACCGTTGGCGTTTATAAAAACCGCAAATACATCAAGGAGCACGGTTTTGCCGGAGACTCCTCCGACGAGGCCGCTGACGAAAATGATACATGCTGCGACACCGCCTCGTCAACTGCCGTTTGCGGCTGAGAAAAACGTTAAGACAAAGGCAGACTCGCAGAGAACTGCCTTTGTCGCAAAATTTCGTAAACCTGCCAAGCAGCTTGCCGATGCGTGACGCATCTGATATACTTATTGCAAAATATAAAGGAGGCACGATATGGATACTTTGATAATCATCGGGATACTTCTGGCGATCGCAGCAACGATCGTTCTTTACATCAAGGTCATGCCGAAAAAATATGACGGAAAGCTTGAAAACAAGTTCCTGCAATTTCTGCATGACTTCTTCCACTTCAAAACATTTTATATTGAGGCTCTGACAAAGTTTGTGTTCGTGCTCTTGACATGCGCGTGCATATTCGTGGGATTTCTGCTGCTATTCGGCAAGATCGAATACTACGGCTACTTCGGCGCAACGTTTGAACAGAGCACCTTCCTGTACGGGCTCGGCCTTATGATCCTCGGGCCGTTGGTGCTGCGAGTCACCTACGAATTTGTCATGATGGCGATACTTCTTGTTCAGAACGTTATCGCCATAAACCGCAAGCTGAAAGTGCAGGTTTTCCCCGTCTCCCCCGCTCCGGCGGCAAAGGCCGAAGAAGCCGCAGAGCCGGCAGTAGCGGAGAGCGCGGCGGAAGAAGCTTCGGAAGAATAATGGTCTAATAATAAACGTCAAAAGCGCCCTCAACAGAGGGCGCTTTTGCTATGTAGCTATAGACTCAGTCCGAGAAGTGAGACCAGCAGCGGTATTGTGAACATCGAAAGCACCGTACCGACAAAAATCGTTTCCGAGGCTTCAACACCATCGCGGCCGTAATCCATGCCGAGCAGCGCGCATATTATCGCCGGCGGACAGGCTGCGATTATGACGATCGAGCCGAGCATGACGATATCGCTCACAAAAAGCTTGAGCACGAGCCAGACCGCAACGGGCGCGACGATAAGACGCATGAAGTTTATCCCGTAAATCCGCGGATGAACGAACGCATCCTTTATCGAAACGCTGCCCAGCGACAGACCGATGCACATCATCGAAAGCGGCGCACAGGCATCGGAGAGCATGTCGGCAACGTCAACCACTATCACCGGCATCGGTATTTCAAACAGGAATATGACCGTTGCGATGACCGTTGCGATTATCGGGACGTTTATCATGCTTTTAATGCTTATCTTTTCTTTCTTTTCTCCATTGCTCTGAAGCAGCATGATCCCGACGGTGTAAAGCAGAACGTTAAACGAGATATTGCCCAGCGAGGCGAAGAAGATCGCGCCCTCGCCATACACCGCCGAGATCACCGGAACGCCCATAAAGCTGAGGTTTGAAAAGGACGTTATCAGCTTATACATGCCCTTATCGCCGTCTTTTATACGCATTGCGGCAGGCGTTATCATGCCGACGGCAAAGCACACGATCTGCATCACAAAAAGCATGGCTATGCCGAAAAGCATATCGCCCTTGCTCATGCTCAGCTCCTTATTCATTACCGAGGCCAGTATCATTCCGGCGAGGAACACGTTTATGACCATTTTGCTCAGGCCCTTATTAAACTCCGGGCCAACGAGCTTGATTTTTGCGCAAATGTATCCGATGGCAAGTATAATTACAAGCAGCGCCATCTTTTCAAACAAAACAAGCATTCTCTGTATAGTATCCTTTTGCTGAGATTGGTGCTAAAAGCTTATCATAAGCTTTGCTATTTCAAAATAAATAAGCAGCGAGACCGCATCGGTGATGGTCGATATCAGGGGGTTTGCCATGACTGCCGGGTCAACGCCGAGCTTTTCTGCCGCTATGGGCAGCACACTTCCGACGACCTTTGCAAACATAACGATGAGCACGATCGAAAGGCTGACAACTGCGGCAACGGTGAGCGTTACACCGTCGTTGTTCAAAAGTATTCTGTCCACTAACAGCATTTTTGCAAAGTTGACCGCTGCAAGTGTGACTCCGCACAGGATGGCAACGCGGAACTCTTTCCATATTACGCGGCCTACGTCTTCAGGCTCGGTGTCGCCGAGGGAGATGCTTCGTATAACGGCCGTTGAAGCCTGCGCGCCGGAGTTGCCGCCGGTGCCCATAAGCATGGGGATAAACCCGATGAGCACGGCCTGCACGGCGAGCGCATCCTCAAAGGAATTGATTATCATGCTCGTGAACGTTGCCGAAAGCATGAGGAACATGAGCCACGGTACTCTTCGCTTCCACATATCCCACGCGCTTGTTCTCGAATAGGGCTTGTCCGAAGGCGTCATTGCGGCCATGAGCTCGAAGTCCTCGGTGGCCTCGGCTTCCATAACGTCGATGACGTCGTCAACGGTGACGATGCCGACGAGGCGGCCTTCCTTATCGACAACGGGCAGCGCCATAAGGTCGTAGTCGGATATCTTTTCCGCCGCTTCCTCCTGGTCATCGTGCGTCATACAGAACACGATATTCGTGTCCATTATATCTTCTATGACCGTCTCATCGTCTGACAGGAGCAGATCCTTTACGGACAAAACGCCCTCAAGCTTTCGGTCGGCGGAGGTGACAAAGCAGGTGTAGATAGTCTCCTTATCCTCGCCTATCCTGCGTATGCGCGCAATAGATTCGCGCACGTTCATGTATTTTTTGAGATCCACGAACTCGGCCGTCATTATGCTGCCTGCCGAATTTTCGGGATAATTGAGGTACTGATTTATAAGCCGTCTGGTTTCCGGCGTTGCAGTGCGCATGACACGCTTCACGACGTTTGCCGGCAGCTCCTCCATCATGTCAACGGCGTCGTCAACGTAAAGCTCTTCGATGATCGCCGACAGCTCCGAGTCTGTGATGGAGTTTATTATCTGCTCCTGCTCGGGAGAATCGAAGTTTGCAAAAACGTCCGCCGCCATCTGCTTGGACAAAAGCCTGAACACCATCGGCATGCGGTTATCGCCGATCTCGGACAGGAACTCGGCAACGTCGAATTCATTCATGTCCTCAAGGCGGAGCTGAAGCTCCTTCATTCTGCGCTCGTCAAGAAGCTGCATGAGCTCGTCGGCCTGCTTATCGCGCATGGCCTCAAAGTCCATATTCTCCATGTTATCCATTTAGGAGCCTCCTTTCGCGTTGCTTAGCTTAAAGGTCACTTTCCGAGATACTCGGCCTGCTCGCGGCTGAGGCTGTCGATGCCGACTCCCATAGCGTCGAGCTTGCATCTTGCGACCTCATAGTCTATCTCGCGCGGAACGGGGACAACGTCGGCCTCGAGCCTGCCGCGGTTATCGGCAAGATACTTTGCCGACAGCGCCTGGATCGCAAAGCTCATGTCCATGATCTCCGCCGGGTGACCGTCGGCTGCGGCAAGGTTAACAAGCCTGCCCTCGGCTATGGTGAAAAGAGTTCTTCCGTCGGGCATGACATAGCCCTGGATATTGTGGCGCGCTTCGTATTTTTTGACCGCCATTTTCTCAAGCGCCGCCATATCGACCTCAACGTTAAAGTGGCCTGCGTTGCTGAGGATAGCGCCGTCCTTCATCAGGGGGAAGTGCTCTGCGGTGATTATATCTCTGCCGCCGGTTACGGTGCAGAAGATATCGCCGATCTTGGCCGCCTCTTTCATTGGCATGACCTCGTATCCGTCCATGACGGCTTCGAGCGCGCGGATGGGGTCGGTTTCGGTAACGATGACCTTTGCGCCCAGTCCCTTTGCTCTGAGCGAGACACCCTTGCCGCACCAGCCGTAGCCGGATATGACGACATATTTGCCGGCGATGATAAGATTTGTCGTGCGGCAGATACCGTCCCAAACGCTCTGGCCGGTGCCGTAGCGGTTATCGAACATGTGCTTGCAGTCGGCATCGTTTACCATGACCATAGGGAAGCGCAGCGCACCGGCAGCGGACATGATGCGCAGGCGGTTAATGCCGGTCGTTGTCTCCTCGCAGCCGCCGATAACGCCGGGGATGAGGTCTGCAAACTCCTCGTGCATGAGGTGGACGAGGTCGCCGCCGTCGTCAATGATAATATTGGGGCCTATCTTAAGCACCTCGCGCAGGCAGTCTTCATACTGCTGCTCGGTGCAGCCGTATTCCGCGAAAACGTTCATGCCGCCGGCAGCCAGCGCCGCGGCAACGTCATCCTGAGTGGAAAGAGGGTTTGAGCCTGTGACATACATTTCCGCGCCGCCCATTTCCATCACGCGGCACAGATACGCGGTTTTGGCCTCAAGGTGGACGGAAAGCGCGACCTTGAGTCCCTTAAAAGGCTTTTCCTCGGAAAAGCGGCGGCCGATACCGCGCAGCACGGGCATGTTGCGCTCGACCCAGTTTATCTTCATCTCGCCGGAAGGCGCAAGGTTTATGTCTTTAATAATGCTCATGAAGTTTACCCCCTTTATTATCAAACGCTTTATTTTAACACTATAATTTAATATCCGCAAGTGCCGAAAACTGTTGAAAGGCATATCTGCGCATGATATAATTTGTACAGTTACATGCAAATGTAGTATACATTGTTCATCAACGCATTTTTCGAAAGGGGTTTTATTGATATGGGACTTATAAGGGCCGGCGCAGGCGCTCTCGGCGGAACGATGGCAGACCAGTGGAAGGAGTTTTTCTACTGCGATGCGATTGATAAGGACACGCTCGTTGTAAAGGGCGCAAAGCGCACAAGCTCGCGCTCGTCGAACACCAAGGGCAATGACAACATCATTTCAAGCGGCTCGGGCATTGCCGTTGCCGACGGCCAGTGCATGATAATCGTCGAGCAGGGCAAGGTCGTTGAGGTCTGCGCAGAGCCCGGGCAGTTTACATATGATGCATCAACAGAGCCCAGCATTTTCTCCGGCAGCCTCGGTCAGGCGATACTTGACACCTTCAAGACCATAGGCAAGCGCTTTACCCTCGGCGGTGACACCGGAAAGGATCAGCGCGTTTACTATTTCAACACCAAGGAGATAGTCGATAACAGGTTCGGCACGGCAACGCCCATCCCCTTCCGCATTGTTGACAACCGCATAGGGCTTGATACTGACACCGAAGTCAGATGCAACGGCGTTTATTCCTATAAGATCACAAATCCCCTGCTGTTTTACACAAACGTCTGCGGCAACGTTGAGCAGGCCTACGAGCGCTCGGAGATCGACTCGCAGCTTAAATCCGAGTTTGTCAGCGCACTTCATCCGGCCTTTGCACGTCTTTCGACATTTGAAATGCGCCCGAACCAGATCCCGGCGCACACCATTGAGCTTTGCGACCTTATGAATGAAACGCTAACACGCAAATGGTCGGAGCTGCGCGGAATAAGCGTTGTTTCCATAGCAATGAACTCCGTCAGCATCCCCGAAGAGGACGCGGAAAAGCTCAAGGAGCTTCAGCGCGCCGCCGCGCTTGCAAATCCCGCTCTCGCGGCAGGCGCCGTTATCGGCGCTCAGACCGACGCCATGCGCACGGCAGCAGGCAACAGCTCAGGCGCTATGGCAGGTTTCATGGGCATGGGTATGGCAGCTAACGCCGGCGGCGCAAACGCTCAGGCGCTTTACGGCATGGCGGCAGCCCAGCAGCAGGCGGCAGCTCCTGCGCAGGCAGCACCGGCACAGCCTTCTTCCGCGTGGACCTGCTCCTGCGGCACGATTTCAACGGATAATTTCTGCCCCGAGTGCGGCAAGCCTCGTCCGACCGGCGCTCCGAGATACAGGTGCGATAAGTGCGGCTGGGTCCCTGCCGATCAGTCGCAGCCGCCGAAGTTCTGCCCGAAATGCGGCGACCCGTTCAACGACAACGATAAGGTCTGATGCTTATGGAAACGAAGAATACCGTTCAATATAAATGTCCCTGCTGCGGCGGCTTCATAGCCTACGACAGCGCAGTCGGTAAAATGAAGTGTCCGTATTGCGACACGGAGTTTGAGCTTGAAACGCTCAAAAGCTATGACGAGAGCCTGAAAAATGATAAGTCCGATGACATGAACTGGATATCGGACGACGAAAAGGAGCGTTTTGACGGCGATGGCGACGGTATGTGCATCTATGTCTGTCAAAGCTGCGGCGGCGAGATAATTGCTGATGACACGACGGCGGCGACAAGCTGCCCGTTCTGCGGCAATCCCACCATATTCAAATCGCAGCTTTCCGGCGAGTTGAAGCCGGACTATATTATTCCCTTCAAGCTCGATAAGAATACCGCAAAGGAAGCTCTGAAAAAGCACCTTACCGGCAAGAAGCTTTTGCCGAAGCTCTTCAAAAGTGAAAACCACATCGACGAGATAAAGGGCGTGTACGTTCCCTTCTGGCTGTTTGACACCGACGCCGACGCCGAGGCACGATACCACGCAACGCGCACTCGCTTCTGGTCGGATAAGGATTACGATTACACCGAGACCAGCCACTACAGCGTTCTGCGCAGCGGCAGCATGAGCTTTGACCATATCCCGGTCGACGGCTCGAAGAAAATGCCGGACGATCTCATGGAATCGCTTGAGCCGTTTGATTTTTCCGAAGCGGTTGATTTCAGCATGGCTTATCTGTCCGGCTATCTTGCCGATAAATACGACGTAAGCTCGGACGAGTGCAACGAGAGAGCAAACGAGCGCGTTAAGCGCAGCTCGGATCTTGTTTTACAGAGCACCGTGCAGGGCTATGATTCCGTTGTTCCCGAGAATGTGTCCGTGCAGTTTTCCGGCGGCCGGAAGCACTATGCGCTCTACCCCGTGTGGATACTCAACACCACATGGAACGGCGAGAAATACACCTTTGCAATGAACGGCCAGACCGGCAAATTTGTCGGTGATCTGCCGGTTGACAAGGGGCTGTTCTGGACGTATTTCGGCTCTGTATTTGCCGGAGCCTCGGTCGCTGCCTACGCCGTGTTCTGGCTGCTGTTTCATTGAGGAGGTGCTGCATGAAAAAGAAGCTTTTATCTTTTATCCTCGCATTTCTTCTCTGCGTTTCGCTCATTCCGGCCGCTCTTGCCGACAGCGACAAGAGCATCGTATACGACCGGGAGGGTCTTTTTGACGAGTTTGACACCGAGATTATAAGCGGCAAGCTCGCCGAGCTCAACCGAATCTATGGTGTTGATGTCGCAGTTGTCACGGCTTCCTCGCTCGACGGCAAGACAGCCGAGGAATACGCCGACGATTTTTATGACGAAAACGAAATCGGCCAGGGTGAAAACAAGGACGGCATACTTCTTCTGATAAGCGAAAGCGAGCGCGTTTGGGCAATAAGCACCTCAGGCAGCTGCATCGACGCTTTCACGGACAGTGACCTTGACTATATCGCCGAGAATCTGCTCGACTACCTTTCCGACGAGGACTGGTCCGGCGCGGCGATCAGCTTTGCAGACGACTGCGGCCCGTGCCTGTCCGCCTATGAGCCGGATGACGGCAATTACAGCGATGACACAGACGACGATTACGACTACACGCCGAGCGTCATGTATTTTAATCAAGTTTGGCTTATCGGCGCACTTATTGTGGGACTTATCGTTGCCCTTATCGTCACGCTTTCAATGAAGCGAGGCATGAAGTCGGTTTCTATGAAGTCATCGGCAGCGGATTATCTGCGCGCCGGCAGCTTCACGCCCGGCAGACGCGAGGATCTGTTCCTGTATCACACCGTGTCCATGACGGCAAAGCCGAAGAATGACGATAATGATTGCGGCGGCTTCAGCAGCACGCATGTTTCAAGCAGCGGCAGCACACACGGCGGCCGCAGCGGTTCGTTCTGAGCGCGATATCTTATTTATAAACACAAAAAACGGAGTCATTTGCTAGTGGCTCCGTTTTTTGCGGAAAAATGCAATTATTTTAACATTTATTATGACCTGTAGAATTTGCTACACGTTTTTATGGACCGAGCGTCTATAATATAACCAAAGGAAATAAGGTAAAGGAGATACCAACATGGAACTGTACAATGCTCTTATAAAGCACACCAACGAGCTGCTTGCAAAAGGCTCTCCCAAGGCATGGCCATACAAAGCAGGCAAGGCATGGCCGGATCTCGGCTCGGCAGAGCTTGTGCTCCAGTCGGACGCCGCGTATGAGCTTGGCGCTCTCGGTCTGGGCTCGGCAAACTACATCTGCACTACAACAAGCTCCGAGCTTGTCAACCGCGACGAGGTCGTGCTCTACGGTCCCGATCTCAAGGCAATAAAGAAGGACGTTCCCTTCGCGCGCATCGTTCTTCTGCGTGTCGGCGTTCTCGACGGCGAGGACGAGGAGGTCTACCGCGCACTTAAAGACATCGAGTTCTGCAAGTACCACGTCTATCCCGAAGGCTACATGGTGCGCATGTCCCCGGAAAGCCACCGCGAGCAGGTGCGCGTTTCCAAAAAGGCGATCAAGCGCGGCATTAACTTCGAGCAGGTCGGCTACCGCTACATCGAGGCATACAAAAAGGACCCCAACGTGCTCAATGTAAAGGTCATTTTCGTCACTGATCCCTCGCTCGACTTCAAGGCAATGCTTGAAAACGCCAAGAAAGCCGATGCAATCACCAACACGCTGACCCACATCATGGAAGGTCTGCCCACCGACTGCACCGTATGCCAGCTCAAGGATATCTGCGACGAGGTCGAAGGCATGAAGGAGCTTCACTTCGGTGTCGGCGACAAAGGCACAAACGCAAAGGATCACCACTGATAAAGCTTATTATTTCAATAAAAAAAGACCGCTTTCGCGGTCTTTTTTTCATCTTCCTGCGCCGATGAAGAACAGCGACAGCATGCCGGGGCCGACATGAATGCCGGTGAACGGCTCGTGCATGGAGATTATAAGCTCCTCCGGTTCGGCAATGGCACGAACCATTTCGGCGAGCTTTTCAGCGTCTTCAAGGCAATCGCCGTGGCTTATGGCAACGCGCTGATGCTGCGGATCGACGGCTTTGGCCTCGTACTCATGCGCAATGGCCTCTATCGCTTTCTTCCTGCCGCGGAGCTTTGAGAAAACGACGATCTTCCCTTCCTCGTCGCCGCGCAGGAGCGGCTTCACGTTAAGAACCGTTCCAACCATTGCGGCTATGCCGGACAGTCTTCCGCCGCGCCGAAGATGCATGAGGTCATCGACCGTGAAATACTCGCAAAGGCCGCTGCGGTCGGAGGCAAGGCGCTCGATGAGCGCATTCATGTTGAGCCCCTCGTCCCTGTAGTCGGCAGCTTTCATGGCAAGTAAGCCGATACCGAGTCCTGCACCCATAGAGTCAAACACTTCAATGCGCCGCTCGGGATATTTATCGCGCAGCTCCTCGGCCGCAAGACGTCCGGCATTATATGTTCCGCTTATGCCGGATGAAATACTTATATAGACAATATCGTTGCCCTTAGAAAGCTCGGTTTCAAAGGCCTGGGCAATGTCATGGGAATTTGTCATGCTCGTGCGGAGCTCGGCTTTAGCTCGAAGCATATCATAAAACTCGTGACCGTCAAAGCTCTCAGGAACTAAAGGGCACTTTATGATCTTACCGTCCAGCTCATAGCTGCACGCGATCACATGTATATTCATCTCTTCGATCTTTGCAGCCGGAAGATTGGCCGCCGAATCAGTGAATACTTCAATTGACATCATACACCTCCATGGGTATCTAATATGTTATATCATATTACCGCATTTTTATCTCTAAGTAAATACTTTATTAAGAAATAATAATGAATATTATATTTTCTTGTCACGAATTCAAATCGGTGCTATAATGTATTATATAACACCTTAGGGAGGAACGACCTATATATAACAGCAAATTCGTTGCAGCCAAGCTGCGCAGATGGGATAAATACATAAACCGTTTTTCGCTTCCGACCTGGGACGAGCTTCCCGACTTTGATCTTTATATGGATCAGGTCATATCGCTCGTCGGCCGCTTTCTTGACCTTTTTCCGCACATGCCGGGCAGCGATCCGATAATCACTCCGAGCACGATCAATAATTACGTCCGCATGAAGATCATGCCCGCTCCGGTGAAGAAAAAATACACTAAGATCCATCTTGCGTATCTTATCATGATATGCACCCTCAAGCAGAGCCTGAGCATATCCGTTGTAAGCAAGATAATTCCGATGAATATTCCCGAAGAAGAGGTCAAGGAGATTTACGATGACTTTGTCATGCGCCACCGCAGTCTGTGCCGCCTGTGCACAGAGCAGGTCAAGCAGCTCGCAGCCGACGTATTCGACCCCAACCGCAGGGATGACAGCTCGGTGAAGCACCTGGTAGTTGAATCTGCGATATACTCGCATCTTTATAAGCTGCTGACGGAGAAGATCGTCGCACTGAGCATTGAACCCAAGCCCGAACAGGAGCCTGTTCCGGAGACTACAGTCGAATCTGTTCCCCAAAAAAGTGAAACTGAATAACACTATCCCGAGTGCAATGCACTCGGGATCAATTTTATTCAGTTACTATTTGATACTGGTGCTCACCGGTGAAGCTTGAAGAAAGGCCGTCATCAATATAAACAGTCTTGAGCGCAGTGAGCATATCGAGAGCTGACCAGTCGGAAACACCGCGCGTTCCTGTAAGGCGAAGCATCGTTAGGCCAGTGAAGTCCTCAAGGCCGTTCGTTGTATCAACAGTGCAGCTTACAAGCTCCAGCTCGGTTATTGCCCGTTCGCGGTCAAACGACTTAAAGAATCCACCGCTGAGATTGCAGTCATACAGCTTCACGCTGCGCAGCGAGCTCATATCCAGCACCTGCTTGATATCGCTCAGCGAGCAGTTTGAAAACGCAACGCTCTGGATATTCACCAGCGGCTTGAATACCGAGAAGTCGGTGCAGCTTGCGCCGATGAAGCTTGCGTGCATCAGCTCCTGGCACTTATTCAGATCACCGAGTGAGCCGAGCGGATTGTAATTTGCGCTGATTTTCCGAAGCTCGGGCAGATTGCCGACGCCGTCGAGCGCCGCGACCCTGCTGCCGTCGATATTAAGGCTCGTTATCGAGCAGGCCGGCATCGTTTCGAGGCTGCTCAGGCTCTGGTACTGAAGCCAAAGCGTTTTGAGTCCTGTGAAATACCGCAGATCCGACAAATCGTTTACGCTGCCGCGGCTGACGGTTTTTTCATTGCCCTGCCAGTCGGTGTACGCTGCGGATTTGTCGCTCTGGCTTACGCTGCAGACTCCGGCTGTAGGCTCATGCATGCTGTATTCATTGCCGCAGATATAAAGCTCGGTTATGCCCTTTAGCTCCCCTACCGTTATATCTCCGCTTTCCTTGCCGGTGTACTCGCGCGCGGCGTTTTCAAAAACGGCGTTTTTGAAGTCGCACACCGTGTCGGCGGCAAGCGTTTCTATCTGCGTTGTCGGCGTGAGCAGCTTTTCGAGATAGCCCGTGAAGTAGCCGACAATGAGCGCAGCCAGCAGCACGCCGAACACTGCGACGGCTATCGACCAGCGCGCGATCTTCCTCACCTTGCCGGGCTTTTTCTTTTCCTTTTTCTCTTTCTTGGGCGGCACGGGCGCAGCTTTTGCCGTTTCGGTCGTCGGGCGCGGCGAGGCATCGGCAAAGTTTTCGCTGTTTAAAAGCGGCGCGCTGTACAGCTTATCATAGAAATACTCATCGCTCGGATATGTATATTTCATCAGCGCAAAAATATTGCCTATCTGAAGCTCCATGCCGGGTGTGAGCGCCGTTTCCTCGATAAAAATGTTTATGGTCTTTATCTTTTTCGACTGCGCATAGTGCATCTCGCGCCGGCAGTTATCCGAGCGCATGTACGCATTGGATATGAACGCAACGACAAGGTGCGCGTCTGCAAGGTGCGAGGCAATACACTCCTGCCACTCGCTGCCGACCTCAATGCCCTCGTCATACCAGATGTTATATCCGCGGCGATGCATGTCGCTGACAATGGGCAGGACCGCATCGTCATCCGCGTGCGCATAGCTTATAAATATGTAAGGCTTATCACCCTCGTAGGGCTTGAAATACTCAAAATCGCTCATAATTCTCTCCTTTTGACAGAAGAATTATAGTCTCACGGGCGAAAAAATGCAATTACAATTCTGTAAATAACAGCATCTGTATTCTGCGCATAAAATGTATAGCAGGCATCAGAGTCTGCAAAGGAGGATATAGATGGCTCAATTCACAAACCAGGCCAGCATAAGCTACAACGGCTTGACCGCCAATTCAAATATCGTAACAGGCGAAATCACACGAGTGCTCAGCGTGAGCAAGACCTCGGTTTCCGGCAGCTATCGCCGCGGCGATACGCTGACCTATGCCGTGAGCATCAGCAACACAGGCTCAGCGCCGTACACCGGCCTTACGGTCACCGACGATCTCGGCGCGTACACCGCCGGCACCGCATCGGTAACGCCCCTGACGTTTGCCGGCGATTCGGTTCTGTATTATGTAAACGGCGTTCTTCAGGCCGCGCCTACCGTTGCGGCCGGCCCACCGCTCACGATAAGCGGCATAAGCGTGCCTGCCGGGGGCAACGCGCTTATAGTATACAGAGCCGCGGCAAACGAATACGCCGCGCCCGGCACAGGCGGCAGCATAGTGAACACCGCATCCGTAAGCGGCGGCGGACTGACAGAGCCGATAAGCGCAAGCGAGACCGTCACGGCCGATACTTCTGCGCTTTTGAGCATAACCAAGGCGCTGAATCCGACGGTAGTTGCCGAGAACGGGCAGATAGCGTACACCTTCACTATCCGCAACACCGGCGCGGAGGCCGTCGATGCCGCAGCCGCCCTCGTTGTAAGCGATACCTTTGACCCGGCTCTCAAGAGTCCTATAAGCGTAACGCTAAACGGCGACGCGTGGCCCGAGACCGGAAACTACAGCTATAACGCCGCAACCGGCGTCTTTGCCACGACAGCAGGCCGCATCACCGTTCCTGCCGCGATCTACACGCAGGATGCAGCTACCGGACTTTGGACGATCACCCCCGGCACCGCCGTTTTGACCGTGACCGGCACGATCTGACGGCAGCAGCACGAAAAAAATGCAGCGTCCCCGTGGGGCGCTGCCTTTTTGGTGCCGGTGGTGGGACTCGACCTGCGCTGCGGCGCAGGCCACCTCTGGTTGAAACGTGCCGCCGGCACGTTTCTAAGCGCCCTCGGGTTCGAGTCCTTTCATGCAAAAAGACAGCGCCCCCGTGGGACGCTGTATTTTTGGTGCCGGTGGTGGGACTCGAACCCACACGGAGTCGCCCCCGGCGGATTTTGAATCCGCTACGTCTACCATTCCATCACACCGGCGAACAGAAACAGTAGTATTATAACCTATAAAAGCGCATTATTCAAGAGCGGTATTCAGATAATCTGTGTAATTTTTTGTTCTCGGATTACAATTTTTTTGTCTTTGCCACTACCATAATTGAAAATTATATGTTACAATATTTCAATGTAAAATTATAAGAAAGAGGCCAAGCCATGAAAAAGATACTCGTACTTGAGGATGAACCGAATATCCGCAGTTTTGTGGTCATTAACCTCCGCCGCAGCGGATATGAACCCCTCGAAGCCGAAAACGGCACGACCGCTCTGGCTCTGCTCGAGAAAAATCCTGACGTCTGCCTTGCTCTTCTGGACGTCATGCTTCCCGATATCGACGGCTTTGAAGTCTGCCGCCGCATACGCGCATCCGGCTCGAAGATCGGCATAATCATGCTTACCGCCAAAAGCCAGGAGATCGACAAGGTCACAGGACTTATGACCGGCGCCGACGACTATGTTACAAAGCCCTTCTCTCCTGCTGAGCTTACCGCGCGCGTTGACGCACTCGTGCGCCGCCTCGGCAATGATGCCGGCGATAAGCCCAGCTATGAAATATCAAGCGGTCCGTTCCTGCTCAACACGCGCAACCGCACCCTCGAAAAGGACTGCAAGCGCCTGAAGCTTACGCAGATAGAATATCTGCTGATGAAGCTGTTTATGGAAAACCCCGGCAAGGCAATGTCGCGCGAGGATATACTTAAAGCGGTTTGGGGCGACGATTTCTCCGGCGAGCTTAAGACCGTTGACGTCAATATTCGCCGTCTTCGCCTGAAGATTGAGGCCGATCCCACCGAGCCCGAATTTCTCACGACCGTTTGGGGCTTCGGCTATAAGTGGGGCTACTGATACAGATTATTTCCCGGGAAGTGTCCAATGTTTTTTAAAAATCTTAAATGGCAGCTGCTTGCATCGAGCATTGCGGCGGTCATTCTTATCGCATGCCTGATCGCCTTTGCCGCAAACAAGCTTATTGTTCTTGCGATCATAATCGCAATCATAATCGCGGCTTACATTATTCTCGTCAATATATGGTTCGATCACTACATATCAAAGCCCATTGAGGATCTGAGCGAATCGGCAAGGCACATTGCCGACGGCAGCTACGGCGCGCAGGTCCAGTCGGTCGGAGATAACGAGATCGGCAGACTCACGGAAGATATAAACATCATGTCTGAAAAAATTGCGCGTTCGGACAAAGCCACGGCCGAGTTCATTTCGCAGATATCGCATGAGCTGCGCACGCCGCTGACGGCAATACTCGGCTGGAGCGAGACCTTGCAGTATGATCCGGCAATAAAAGACGAATCTCTGCGCGGTGTGAAGATAATCTCCAAGGAGGCCGAGAGGCTGACCGGCATGGTCGCCGATCTTCTGGAGTTTACGCGCATTCAGGACGGCAGATTTAATCTGCGCATGGAGCTTGTCGATATCGCCGCCGAGCTTGAGGATTCGCTGTTTACCTACGGTAAGCTCATGAGCGAGGCCGGGATCGAGGTCAATTATGAGCCGCCAGAGTATGACATCCCGCTAATATCCGGCGATCCCGAGCGCCTGAAACAGGTGTTTCTCAATCTGTTGGATAACGCCGCAAAGCACGGCGGCGACGGTGGAAAGGTTGACATAACGCTTACGCTTGAAAAGGATCACGTCATCATCCGTATTCGCGACTACGGCAGGGGAATTCCTGCCGGCGAGCTGCCGTATGTCAAGAACAGATTTTACAAAGGCAGCAGCAAAAACCGCGGCAGTGGCATAGGACTTGCGGTGTGCGACGAGATAATCAGCCGTCACGGTGGAAAGCTCGACATTGCAAATGCCGAGGGCGGCGGCTGCATTGCCGAAATAAGTTTACCCTTGTCAGAAAATTGAGGTATATAAATGTCAGATAAAAAAGATTCGTCTTCGGTAAAATTCAAGACCTCCATCGGCGGTCAGGCTCTTATCGAGGGCATTATGATGCTCGGCCCGGAAAAGCGCGCGATCGTGTGCCGCGGCTCGGGCGAAATGGTCGAAAAAGTCGAGAAAGTAACGCCGCTCAAGGCAAAAAGTCCCGTACTCGGGCTTCCTCTTATCCGCGGAGTTGCAGCTTTTATCTCGTCTATGGTAAACGGCGTTAAGGCACTGTCGTTCTCTGCCGATCAGCTTCCCGAGGATATGCAGGAGGAGCCGGATAAGATTGACCTTTGGATAGAAAAGCACTTTTCAAACGAAACCGCGCAGAAACTTATAATAGGCGTTGCCGTTGTTCTTGGCATTGCGCTTTCGCTGTTTCTGTTTTTGTTCCTTCCGACGTTTATTGTCGGCCTGTTCCCGGCCGTTAAAGCCGATTTTTATTGGCGGACTCTGCTTGAAGGCATACTCAAGCTCGTCATTTTCTTTATATATCTGATACTATGCTCAAAGATGAAGGATATGAAGCGCCTTTTTGCCTATCACGGAGCCGAGCACAAGACGATCTTCTGTTATGAAAAGGGGCTTCCGCTGACGGTTGAAAATGTGCGCCCTCAGCCGAGGCTGCATCCGAGATGCGGAACGAGCTTCATATTCGTCGTTATTATAATAAGTATAATAGCAGGCTCGTTTATCCATGTTTCCGACACGCTGCTGCGCATGGGGCTTAAGTTCCTCATGCTTCCGCTCATCGTCGGACTGAGCTATGAACTTAACCGCTGGGTCGGCAGACACGACAACATCTGTTCTGCAATACTCTCATGGCCGGGCAAGCAATTTCAGCGCATAACGACAAATGAGCCCGACGATGAGATGATCGAATGCGCCATCCGTGCGCTTGAGCTCGTTATCCCCGAAGAAAAGGGCAGCGATGCCTGGTAAATAAGGATCTTGGAAAATGCCGAAAACATATAATGATATCTACTTCTCAGTCAGAAACAAGCTGAGAGAAAGCGGCGTTGAGGCCTTTAGCCTCGAGGCCCGTATACTTCTTGCCGCGGCTGCCGGAAAAACAACGGAGCAGCTCATGCGCGACATGTATCTCTACACATCGCCCGAAATCGAAGAACGGACGCACAGCATGATAGAGCGCCGGCTTCAGGGTGAGCCGCTTGCATACATCTCCGGCTCATGGGAGTTTTACGGTTTGCCGATGACGGTAACACCCGATGTTCTCATTCCGCGCATGGATACCGAGATACTCGTCGATGCGGCGATAGACGCGATAAAGGGCTTTGGCATGAAGGGCAGAGTGCTCGATCTGTGCTGCGGGAGCGGCTGCATCGCCTGCGCCATTGCAAACGAACTTCCTGCCGCGCGCGTCGTGGCCGCCGACATAAGCCCTTCGGCGCTTGAGGTTTGCAGAAAGAATATCAAGGATAACAAGCTCACCTCACGGATAATCCCCATGAACGCCGACGCGACGACCTGGCCGCCGATGAGCATCGGAAGCTTTGACGTCATCGTTTCAAATCCGCCGTACATTCCCTCGTTTGAGCTTATTGAGCTTGACTGCTCTGTGCGCGATTACGAGCCTATGACGGCGCTCGACGGCGGCGAGGACGGCCTTGATTTCTACAGAGCCATCATCAAATACTGGACAATAACCATGCGGCCTAACGGATTTATGATGTTTGAGGTCGGCGAAGGTCAGGCTGACGAAGTCAAGATGATGCTGCTCAAAGCCGGCTTTGTTTCGGTAGAGGGCCGCAACGATACGCTCGGCTTTGAGCGCGTCGTTATAGGTAAATGGAAAAACGAATTCTGATATAAGTTGAGGTAAAAGAAATGGCTGAAAAGAAAAAAGCACCCATCTCCACTCACTCGCAGGCAAGCGATAAGAAAAAAGCGCTTGAGACCTGCATAGCGCAGATAGAGAAAAACTACGGCAAGGGCGCTATCATGCGCCTTGGCGACGATATTCCCGTTAACGTTGAGGCTCTGTCAACAGGCTCGCTTTCGCTCGACCTTGCTCTCGGCATAGGCGGCGTTCCCAAGGGCAGGATCATCGAGATCTACGGCCCCGAGGCTTCGGGTAAAACAACGCTTGCGCTGCACGTCGTCGCGGCGGCTCAGAAGGCCGGCGGCGAGGCGGCATACATCGACGTCGAGCACGCGCTCGAGCCTGCATATGCACGCGCACTGGGCGTCGATATCGACAGTCTGCTCATCTCGCAGCCCGATACCGGCGAGCAGGCGCTCGACATAACCGAAAGCCTCGTGCGCTCGAGCGCAGTTGACGTTGTAGTTGTTGACTCGGTCGCAGCTCTTATCCCCCGTATCGAGCTTGAAGGCGAAATGGGCGACTCCGTTGTCGGTGCGCTTGCAAGACTCATGTCGCAGGCGATGCGCCGTCTTGCAGGCTGCATCTCGAAAAACGGCTGCACCGTTATATTCATAAACCAGCTGCGTCAGAAGATCGGCGTTATGTACGGAAATCCGGAAACCACTCCCGGCGGTCTTGCGCTTAAATACTACGCCTCCGTTCGTATCGACGTGCGCAGGATCGAGACGCTCAAGGTGGGCGGAGAGATGATTGGCAACCGCACGCGCGCAAAGGTCATAAAGAACAAGTGCGCTCCCCCGTTCAAAGAGGCAGAGTTTGACATCATGTACGGCGAGGGTATTTCCAAGGTCGGCGAAATCGTTGACCTCGGCGTTAAGCTTGAGATAATCGACAAGGCCGGCGCATGGTTCACCGTCGGCGAGCAGCGCATTCAGGGCAGAGACGCCGTTAAGGAATACCTGCTTGCAAATCCCGAGATCTGCAATAACATTGAACAGCAAATACGCGATAATGCGTACAAGCTCATGAGCCCGCAGGCACGCAAGGCAGCCCAGGCAGCAGGACGCGCAGTCGATGTTTCCGCCGACGATTTTGAAGGCTGATACAAGTGACGCTGCGTGAGATCAAGCAGACCTCGCCCGAGCGCTTCACGCTCGTTTTCGACGACGGAACGGAGCTTAAAACCACACTCGGCATAATAACCGAGCGCTTTATCCACTCCGGAATGGACTTTGACGAGGATGCATATAACGAGCTTGTTTCGGCATGCACGCTCGCACTTGCTAAGGCAAGGGCGCTGAGGATCATAAACGCCCGTCCGATGTCGCGCGAGGAGCTGCGCAAGCGGCTCGTTGAAAAGGGCGAAACGCCCGAAAACGCCGAGGAGTGCGCCGAGTGGCTTTGCCAAATGGGCCTTATTAACGACACCGAATACGCCGGAAGCGTTGTTCGGCACTACGCCGCCAAGGGCTACGGCGCATCTCGCATAAAGCAGGAGCTGCGTCGGCACGGAGTTTCGCGCGAGCTGTGGGACGAGGCCATGTCTCAGATGCCCGAGCAGGACGAATATCTTGCGCGATTTCTCCGCTCAAGACTCAGCGATCCCGGCGACCGGGCGCAGGTAAAAAAGGTCTCGGACGCGCTGTTTCGGCGCGGCTACTCGTGGGATCAGATAAAACACGCACTTAACGAATTTGATACTCAAGGTGATTACTGAATGGACAGGACAATTGCCCTAATTTCTCTGGGCTGTGCAAAAAACCTCGTCAACAGCGAGCAGATGCTGTATCTGCTGAGCGAAGCAGGCTATGCGCTCGCTCCGTCTCCCGACGGCGCGGACGCCGTTATAATAAACACCTGCGGCTTTATAGACGCCGCAAAAAGCGAAGCGATCGACACGATCCTTGAAATGGCTAAGCTCAAGGCCGAAGGCAGGCTCGGTAAGATAATAGTGACCGGATGCCTTACCGAGCGCTACCGCGCCGCAGTCACCGACGAGCTTCCCGAGGTCGATGCAATACTCGGCGTCGGCAGCTTCGGAGATATCGTTCCGGCCGTGGATGCCGTTTTTGAAGAAAAGCCGGTGAGCCTTTTTGCGGACAACAGTGCCCCAGTGGACGAGATACCGCGCGTTGTAAGCACCGGCCCGTCATGGGCATATCTGCGCATCGCCGAGGGCTGCGATAACTTCTGCGCCTTCTGCGCGATACCGTACATACGCGGCAGATACCGCTCGAGAGAGATAGAAAACGTCCTTGAAGAGGCGCGCGATCTCGCAGCGCACGGCGTGAAGGAGATCATCGTCATCGCGCAGGATATAACGCGCTACGGCACGGATCTTTACGGAAAGCGCTGCCTTGCGGAGCTTTGCCGCCGGATAAGCGAAATTGACGGCATTGAATGGATACGGCTGCACTACACCTATCCCGATCAGTTCGATGATGAGCTTATCGACGAGATTGCATCCAATCCCAAGATAGTGAAATATCTGGACATACCCATCCAGCATATAAATAACAAGATCCTGAAAACCATGAACAGGCACGGCACGGGCGACGATATACGCGCACTGTTTAAAACTCTGCGCCGCCGCATACCCGGACTTGTTCTGCGCACAAGCCTTATTGCCGGTCTGCCCGGCGAGGGCGAGGATGAATTTGAAGAGCTGTGCAGCTTCCTGCTTGAAGCCAAAATCGAGCGCGCCGGCGTTTTCCCCTTCTCCCCCGAGGAGGGCACCCCGGCAGCGAAAATGGAGCATGTTCCGTTTGAGGAGGCTCAGCGCCGCGCAGACCTCATCATGGATATTCAGGCGCGCATAATGGATGATTTCGCAGCCTCGCTCGTCGGAAAGGTCCTGCCGGTCATCTGCACCGACCACGACGCCGACGGCAACTGGATCGGCCGCAGCTGCTATGACTCGCCCGACATTGACGGTCTTGTTGTTTTCGAAGGCCGCGGCGGCGAGGGGCAGATAGTTCCCGTGCGCATAACCGCCGTTTCCGACGACGGCAACCTTATCGGACTGGAGGAATAATCATGAACACACCTAATAAGATCACCGTTGGCAGAATAATTCTTGTCCCCGTTTTTCTGGTGCTGCTGTACCTCGGCCTTCCGTATTGGGCGCTCGCGGTTTACATAATTGCGTGCGTGAGCGATCTTATTGACGGCAGGATCGCAAGAAAGTACAATCTTGTCACCGATTTCGGCAAGTTTATGGATCCTCTTGCGGATAAGATGCTCGTGCTGTCGGCAATGTGCTACTTTGTCGAGGTCGGTCTTATGCCCGGCTGGGTAGTCGCGGTCGTTCTGCTGCGCGAGTTCGGCGTTTCGGGTCTGAGGCTGCTTGCAGTCGAGCAGGGCATAGTCATTGCCGCCGCGTGGTCGGGTAAGATCAAAACCGGCGTTACGATGGTCGCGCTCGGCATTCTCATCATCGCGACACAGCCCTGGTTCCCCGCTCCGCAGGTCGTTGCGGTCATATGCTGGGTGCTGATCCTTGTCACGACGCTGTACTCCGGTATCGAATATTTCGTAAAAAACATCAACGTGTTCAAGCACTGTGCTTGACATGAATTGTCCGCAATGGTAATATTCTATTGGCGCTGAACGGAAGAAGTACTTCTCCCCTCGCCCGTACAGAGAGGCTTTGCATCAGCTGAGAGCATGGCCGCGGTGATGAGAAGGAAATGCGTCCGGGAGCCTCGGAGGAGGAAATGCCTCCGCGTATGCCGCGTTAAGGCCTTTAAGCTACAAAAGAGAGTGGAACCGCGTAAATCACGCCTCTCATGGTCACGGCCATGAGAGGCTTTATTTTTCATAAGGAGTTTAATTATGAAGCTTTATAATTCTGCAACAAGAAAGAAAGAGGACTTTGTTCCCAATCATCCGGATATAGTCAAGATGTACACCTGCGGCCCGACGGTGTATCACTTTGCGCACATCGGAAACCTCCGCTCGTACATCATGGAGGACGTTCTTGAAAAGTACCTGCGCTATGCCGGCTATAACGTCAAGCGCGTCATGAACATCACCGACGTCGGCCACCTCACGAGCGACGCCGACGAGGGCGAGGACAAGATGCTCAAGGGCGCAAAGCGCGAGCACAAGTCCGTAATGGAAATAGCAAAGTTCTACACCGACGCATTCTTCTCCGACTGCGCAAAGCTCAACATCAAGACCCCCGACGTTGTTGAGCCTGCAACAAACTGCATCGACGAGTATATCAAGATCATCTCCAAGCTCATGGACACGGGCTATGCCTACTTTGCCGGCGGCAACGTTTATTTCGACACCTCGAAGCTTGAGCGCTACTATATTTTCAACGACTTTAACGCAGATGATCTCGACGTCGGCGTGCGCGAGGGCGTTGAGGAGGACGTGAACAAGCGCAACAAGAACGACTTCGTCCTGTGGTTTACAAAGTCCAAGTTCGAGGATCAGGCGCTCAAATGGGACTCTCCCTGGGGCGTCGGCTATCCCGGCTGGCACATTGAGTGCTCCGGCATATCCATGAAGCACCTCGGCGAGGATCTTGACATTCACTGCGGCGGTATCGATAACGCTTTTCCGCATCACACCAACGAGATCGCTCAGTCCGAGTCCTACCTCGGCCACAAGTGGTGCAACTACTGGATGCATGTTCTGCATCTGAACACAAACTCCGGCAAAATGAGCAAGTCCAAGGGCGAATTTCTGACGGTTTCGCTGCTTGAGGAAAAGGGCTATGATCCCCTCGCCTATCGCCTGTTCTGCCTGCAGAGCCACTATCGCAAGTCGCTCGTGTTCAGCTGGGAAAACCTTGACAACGCGCAGGGCACCTATAACAAGCTCGTAAACCGCGTGGCCGCGCTCAAGGCAAGCGGCGAAGCAATCGACGAGGACGCAATGGCAGCGCTCAAGTCCAAGTTCACCGCGGCGCTGGACAACGACCTTAACACATCTCTTGCCGTCACAGCGCTTTATGACGTTCTTAAATACAATACAAACGACGACACAAAGCTTGCCGCGATCGCAGACTTTGACAAGGTGCTCAGCCTCAGCCTTATAGAAAAGGCCGACGCACGGCGCGAAGAGCTTAAAAAGCAGGCCGTCTCCGGCGGCGCGGAGTTCACCGTTATCTCCGAGTCCGGCGAGCAGAATGCCGAGATCGAGGCGCTGCTCAAGGCGCGCGCCGAGGCAAAAAAGGCCAAAAACTTCGCCGAGGCCGACCGCATCCGCGATGAGCTGAAGGCTCAGGGCATCGAAGTCACCGATATCCCCAACGGCGCAAAGTGGAAAAAGATCTGAGAATTTTGCAGTAACGTTAATTAAATCAACAGCCGCGGAAACTTCTGTTACTGCGGCTGTTGCTGTCATATGTTATCTAATAATCGTTCTGTTAATTTACGTTGCTTGCTGCAACGGCTCTTTTGACTGTATAATCAGTCTATCAGCTCAAGGAGGCATAGTTATGTTAGACGAAAATATAAAACAGCTCAGAAAAGCAAAAGGGCTTTCGCAGGAAGAGCTTGCGATAAAATTAAACGTTGTGAGGCAGACCGTATCTAAATGGGAAAACGGTTTATCCGTTCCGGACTCAAGCATGCTTATTTCATTGGCAGACGAATTCGGCGTTTCGGTCAGTGATTTGCTCGGAGAAGCCATAAGCGAGTCAGCTTCCGATGAATTGAGAGCCATTTCCGAAAAGCTCGAGGTGATAAATTTGCAGCTTTCAAACAGGCATTCGTCAAAAGTAAAGACCATTCGATGGGTACTTATCTCATTGTGTGCATTTATGGCGATAATATTTATTGCTTTTGCCGCAATAAACGGCTCCTATATGGACTGGAATTACAACGATCCCGAACTTGCAGTCGCCGGAACGATCCTGCATGGATTTGAATTTGTTTTTGTAAGGCTTGCTCCTATAGTCTTTGCAGCGGCTATTGTCGGTATAGTTATGACATATAAGAAGAGCTGAAATTCAGCTCTTCTCACAAATGCTCTTATTTTATTAATTCAAAAGGCGTGACTTTGGCAGTCACGCCTTTTGCTATTATCCCCGGGCGGTGGATAGCTCTGTAATTTTACGCATTCACTTTCTTATTCTTTCTCAAGCTGTCGAAAACGAACAGTATGACCGCTGCCCAGACGAATGCAAAGGTTATCGCATTTGTCTGCGTGAAGGCTTCGTTATAGATAAACACGCCGACAAGCAGCTGGAGCGTCGGATTAATATACATAAGTATGCCGGAGGTTACGATCGACGTCTCCTTTATGCCCTTTGCAAACAGCATGAGCGGAATTGACGTTATCGGGCCTGTTGCTATAAGAAGCAGCGCTTCTGCCGTTGTGAGCGACGAAAACGTAGTAAAGCCGGAAAACTGCGCATAGGCTATAAATACAAGCGCTATCGGAAGCACGGCCATCGTTTCCATGCATATGGAAGTTTCACTGTCGGCCTTTATGCCTTTTTTAAGCGCGCCGTAAAGCGCGAACGACAGGCCGATTATAATTGCAAGATACGGCACCTCGCCATAGCGGATAACGGAGAACATGACCCCGGCAAAGGCAAGCGCGACGCTCGTCCACTGCACTCTGCTGAGCCTTTCCTTGAAAAATATCGCTCCGATGAGCACGGAAAACAGCGGATTCATGTAATACGCAAGGCTCGCTTCGAGTATTCTGCCCATTGCAACGGTGAGGATATACACGCCCCAGTTTATTGAGATGAGTATGCCGCACAGGAAGAATTTGCGGCGCTCGGACTTGTTTTTTATGATCTTTCCTATCTCGCCGCCGTGCTTTCTTATGAGTATAACGGCAAGGCAGAACACGCAGGAGAAAACGATCCTCTGCGCAAGAACATAGGCTGAGTTTACTCCGGCGAGCAGCTTCCAGAATATCGGCAGCAGCCCCCAGAGTATGTAGCAGCCCAAAACATTCAGCAATGATCTATTCATTTTTCCGGCGCCTTACATCTTGATCTCGGGGTAAAGCGGAAAACGCTCGCAAAGCGAAAGCACCTGCTGCTTAACATCGTCAACAGCCTTATCGCCGTCGTTTATTATGCGCACTATCATTTTGCCGATATCGCGCATTTCATCCTCGCCCATGCCGCGCGTTGTGACCGCCGGAGTTCCGAAGCGCATGCCGCTGGTGAGCTTGACGGACTGAGTATCAAAGGGAATGGCGTTTTTATTTGCGGTTATATGCGCCGCGTCAAGAAGCTCCTGAACCTCGTTGCCGGTGCGGCCGAGGCTCATGGTGTCGGCCAGCATAAGATGGTTATCCGTGCCGCCGGACACGAGGCGTATGCCGCCCTCGGACAGGGTATCGGCCAGAACGGCGGCGTTTTTCACGACCTGACGCTGATACGCCTTAAACTCATCGCTCATAGCTTCCTTGAAGCAGACAGCCTTGCCGGCGATTATGTGCATGAGCGGTCCGCCCTGAGTTCCGGGGAACACTGCGCTGTTTATCTTCTTTTTAAGCTCATCCTTGCACAGGATTATTGCGCCGCGCGGCCCTCTGAGGGTCTTGTGGGTCGTGCTTGTAACAACGTCGGCGTAAGGCACGGGGCTGGGATGAACACCCGCCGCGACAAGGCCGCCTATGTGCGCCATATCGACCATGAGGTATGCTCCTACCTCGTCGGCGATCTCACGCATTTTCTTAAAGTCGATTATGCGTGAATAGGCGCTTGCGCCCGCAATTATGATCTTCGGCTTGCACTCGCCGGCTATCTGCATTGCCTTTTCATAATCGATCATCTCGGTCTCGGGATCGACACCATAGAAGCAGGCGTTAAAATACTTTCCGGAGATAGACGCCTTTGAGCCGTGCGTCAGATGTCCGCCGTGGCTGAGATCCATGCCGAGTATCGTATCGCCGGGCTTTAAAAGCGCGAGATAGACCGCGACGTTTGCCTGCGAGCCGGAATGCGGCTGAACATTTGCGTGCTCGGCCCCGAAAAGCTTCTTTGCTCTGTCAATGGCAAGCTGCTCGACGATATCGACGTATTCGCAGCCGCCGTAATATCTTGCCCCGGGGTAGCCCTCGGCATATTTATTGGTAAGATGGCTTCCCATTGCCTCCATTACGGCGCGGCTGGTGAAGTTCTCCGACGCTATCAGCTCAATGTGATCGCGCTGGCGCTCAAGCTCGCTTTTCATCGCGCCGTACAGCTCCGGGTCGCTCATTCTTATAGTATCATAACTCATTTTCCGGCCTCCCGCAAAAGTAATAATATCTTTGCAATTATACGCCATTATATGCTCCTTATCAAGCAAAATCGTTCAATTTTGTCGTTTTGCTCAGGCATCTGTCGAATTTGCTTGAATACGGGAATGGGCTGTGATAATATACACTCGTGAGGTGAGGACATGGCAAAAAAATTGCTTAAAACAGTTCTTGTAATTCTTGGCATAATTCTTTTGGCAGCCGCCGCATTGATCCTCTGGCTGTCGGTCACCGAATTCAAACCCGGAGACGTTATGGATGTTAAGGTCGAGGCAAACTCGGAGGTCAGCGGCCTTTCACCGTTCCTGGATGAGGAGTTTTCGGTCATAAGCTGGAACATAGGCTATGCCGGTCTCGGCAAAGGATCGGACTTTTTTATGGACGGCGGCACGAATGTCTCTTCCGCCGATCAGGACACGGTCGCAGCGTCGCTTTTAGGCATATACAAAACGCTTTACTCGTCATCGGATCCGGCGACGATCTTCATGCTGCAGGAGGTCGATAAAAACTCCTCCAGAACCTACGGGAAGGACGAGGCTTACGCGCTTGGCATAAACAACAGCACCTATGCGCTCAACTATTCGTGCAAATTCGTCCCCTACCCCGTGCCTCCTATCGGCCGGGTAAACAGCGGACTTCTGACGACAACGGTGTATGATATTGACTCGGCCGAGCGCATATCGCTGCCCTGTCCGTTCAATTGGCCGGTCAGCACCGCAAATCTCAAGCGCTGCCTGCTCGTAAGCTATCTGCCCATATCCGGAACGAGCAGCAAGCTCGTTATCGTAAATCTCCACCTGGAGGCTTATGACGACGGCGAGGGCAAGATCGCGCAGACAAAGCAGCTGCGTGAGTTTATTCAGTCCGAGTACGAAAAGGGCAACTATGTCATAGCCGGCGGCGACTTCAATCAGATATTCCCGAACGTACTTGACAAATACCCCAACACGCACAAGGATCTGTGGGAGCCGGGCACGATAAGCGAGGATATCATGCCGGAGGGCTGGACGCTTGCATACGATCTTGAAACCCCGAGCTGCCGCCTTCTCAACCAGCCCTATGACCCGTCGGACACCGAGAACACTCAGCACTATGTCATAGACGGCTTCATTCTGTCGCCGAATGTTGAGCTTGTTTCGGTGAACACACTCGACGAAGGCTTCACTTATTCCGACCACAACCCCGTTAAGCTTCAGGTGAAGCTCAGCAGTGAAAAATAATTATAATTCATGGACGGCACGCTGATCGGTGTGTCGTCCATACATCCAAAAAGGAGATCTTTATATGACAAAAAAGCAGAAGGTTATTGCGCTCATTGCTTTTGTGCTGATCATTGTTCTGATCGCTCTTATATGTGTCAGCCTCCAGAACAAAAGAGACAGCGGAACTGCCGATGACACCCGGACGAGCGCCGCGCCCTCCGAGAGCCTTGAGCCGACACCGGAGCCTACGCCCACTCCCCTGCAGTTCACGACCGCGCCCGAGGGCTATTTTAACGACGCGCTGTTTATCGGTGACTCACGCATGGTGGGCATTCAGATGATGGAAACGATCGACGGAGCAACGTTCTTCACGACCGTAGGTCTCAGCCTGACCGGTGCAATGAGCACAAGTGCAGATGTTTCCGGAGTCGGAACGACTACTCTTCCGGCGCTTCTGCAAAGCAGGCAGTTCGGCAAGGTATATGTCATGCTCGGCATAAACGATATCGGCGGCTCTGTCGAAGCGCTCAAGCAGACCTACAGCAATCTTATTGATAAGATACGCGATTTTCAGCCGGATGCGATAATCTACATCATGTCGAACCTTCACGTTTCCGCAACGCAGGATTCGCGCGGTACCGCGGTGAATAACGCAAATCTTAATAACCTCAATGATTATACTAAGACCCTCGCCGACGGCGAGACGATCTTCTATCTTGAGTGCAACGATCTGTTCGACGACGCAAACGGCACGCTTTCCTCGGACATTACCTCCGACGGTATCCATCCCGACGGCAGCGCCTATAGAAAGTGGGGCGAGTGGGTCAAGCAAAATGCAATAGTGAAGTAAGAGCAAGACACCCGACCGACGGTCGGGTGTCTGTAGTTTTTGATTTATTTGCCCATGTATCTGTAAATAAAAGTCACGATTTGTCCGCGATTGCAGCCATCATTGGGCGAAAATGTTGTAGGTGTGGTTCCTGTTGTTATATTCATTGCTGCTGCCCACAGCACGGCATCATAGAAATAGTCGCCTTTGACAACATCATAGAACGGATTGTTGCCGGAAATCATCGGCTTATTTGCCATACGCCACAGGAATGTCACTGTTTGCGCACGGGATACCGTTGCATTAGGGCTGAAGGTTGTATCTGTCGTACCTTTGGTTATACCTTCCGAAACTGCCCACAGAACCGCTTTGTAATAATAATCATCGCGTTTTACATCATAAAACGGGTTTGACATTCCAACCGGTTCCGGTTTACCGGCTGCACGCCAGAGGAAAGTAACAGTCTGTGCGCGGGTGCACGTTTTTTTAGGTTCAAAGGTCGTGGGCGTTGTGCCCATTGTTATTTCATTATCCACAGCCCATTTGACGGCATCATAGCAATAGTCGGTCGGATGCACATCGTAAAAACTATACGAGCTGCCGAAATTGAAATGTGCAGACCAAAGAGGCTCGTTACCGGCGCCTACCGGCACGTTGATCCATTCGGAAGGTGAGCCTTCATAGTTTGCAACCTTCAGGTCGTGGCAATTATAGAAAGCATAGTCTCCGATACTGCTGATCGAGCTTGGAAGATCAACTTCCGTTATGCGTGCATATGTTCCTTCGCTTTTTGATGAGTGAGTAGCAAACAGTCGTTCGGGTATCACCGAAACCGATTTCCCGAACGTTACTTTCAGCGAATCAGAATTTGAGCCGACATTATAAAACGGCGGAGCAATAAATAGTACCGGATTTTCACTGATCGATGATTGTATATTATCCTTGATCGTGCCATTTATTTTTATTGACTCCAGACTGGTGCAATGAGCAAAGCAGCCCTCGATCAACGTGCAATCACCGTTTATGGTAAGCTCCTTAAGTGAATGACAGTACAAAAACGCATATTTACCGACAGTACAGTTGCCGTCTATCGTCAATGACTGTATGGCAGTGTTACGAAATGCATTTGTACCAATAGATTTTACTCCGCTTCCCAGACGGACCGTCTTCAGATCGTGGCAGTTGTTAAATGCGCCCAAGCCTATACTTGTCACCGAATCAGGGATCGTAACGTTGGTAATGTGAGGATAGTATCCTTCACTTTTGGAATATGTAGAGTCAAACAGATTACTCGGTATAGCCGTGACTTCCGGGCCGAAAGTAACATTCAGGTAATCGGAATTTGCTCCAATGTTATAGAATGTGTTATCAACGGTATAGACTCCGTTTAAATCTCCGTTAATGGTGATCGAATTCAAGCTTGTGCAATTGGCAAACGCCTGCTTTCCGATGCGGTTAACAGTTTCAGGCAGGACGAGCTTTTGAATAGTGGTGCAGTTTTTAAAAGCATCCTGATGTATGTTTCTGACCTTGTATGTCACACCGTCATATTCCACTTTTGACGGCACAGTTACAGATGCGGAAGAACCGTTGTACTTTTTCACACAAGCGACCCCGGTTTCGATCACGAATGTAAAATCTCCACTTTTAAACGTATCGTCTGCCAAAGCTGACATCGGCGCAAGGCTTAATAACATTATCAAGACAAGCACTGTGCTAAGGAAACGTTTTCTCATCTAATATCCTCCTAAAACGATAACAAATTTCGCGATATTGGTAAACAAATTATATTGTACTGCATATCTTTTTGTCAATACACACTTGAGATTTTATGCTAATACCGTCATGCCATTGAGTACATCAAAAAACTGCACCGGACGGGGGATATCCGTGCGGCGCAGTTGTATTTTGTAGGGCATATTCTACCGAATTGAAGGCCGCGGCGCGGCACGCAGTACCGGCATAGTGGGAAACGACCTTGCAATTGCCCTCTTCGTGAGGTATTCTACCACATTTTGTTTACCCGACAAATAGTGAAAGTTTGCAAATTTATGTGCTTTTGTTTGTCTATTTTGTTGAAGCGCACATGTCAGGACAATATCAGGTAAGTCGGTGGCAAATTTGAATTTGCCGCCGGTTCCTTTTCTTCTAAACGAAAAAACAGCCGCCACACTGTGACGACTGTTCATATTGGTCCGAGTGACTGGA